>Ga0209755_10000715_pt1 | contig 58224 bp, 53 predicted proteins | sample TergutCo191P1_FD_187301 | JGI IMG/M metagenome (GOLD analysis project Ga0209755, IMG submission 187301) | Cornitermes sp. P1 segment gut microbial communities from Petit-Saut dam, French Guiana - Co191P1 (SPAdes) (version 2) | ecosystem: Host-associated > Arthropoda: Insects > Digestive system...
ATCTTTGAAAATAATATAAAGTGGTAACTGCCACTGTTGGGAGGCAGTATGGCATCCAGGCGAAAAGGCCGCATCCTTGCTTTTCAAGCTCTTTATTTTTGGGAAGCCAATAAGGTTCCTGTAGAAGAGCTTATCAGCTTCGCTTGGCTTGAAGAAAAAAAACTAAACAGCCTTGGCGATGACATTGCCGCTTTTTCAAAAATTCTTACCGCGGGTACTGTCGAAAATATTGAAGAGATCGATAAGACAATAAAAGTTCATTTAGAAAATTGGGACATTACCCGTCTTAACCGCGTAGACTTGGCTATCCTTCGGATATCAACATACGCTTTAATGTTTCAAAAAGACATGCCTTCCGCGATTATAATTGATGAGGCTATCGGCATAAGCGTAGAATACGGCACTGACGATTCATTTAAATTTATAAACGGCGTACTTGATAATATCCGCAAAACTGTTTCATTACAGGATAAAAAATGAAGCAGTCAAACGGCAATGATAAATTGCGCATATCGCTTTTCGCTGGTCTTATACTTTTGGTTCTTTCCGGCATTACATTAACAGTTTTTATTTTAATCGACAGAAACGCTAACGCTGTGGTAAGGCAACAGGACAGCTTTAACCGGATACTGCGCGAATATGACGAGGCTTTCGCTGATCTTTATTTAACAGAAAGAGAGTTCGAGCGTTTAAATAAGGAACTTGACCAGTTGGAAAAAAAAGCTCTCGGTGTTGAGGCATGGCTTTCTATAATAAAGCGAAGAAGGGCTCTTGCCGCCCTCCACCCTCCTACTAACGAAAATTATAAAAGCACAGTGAATAAGGCTTTATCTGTATATCCTTCGTCAGAAGCAATTATCGCGGTTGCCGCCGCTCTGCGTGTAAAAAACACGGCGATAAACAGAGAAACAGAAACGCTCCTTAGGGAATGGCTGCCTCTTTTAAATAATATTTCTTATAATAATCTGCGCCTTTCTTTTTATATAATTCTTGGAGATTTGAACAGCCCGGAAAAGGCGGCTGATTTTCCTTCCGATCTGCAAACCGACGGCACAGAACTTGTTACGGTAAATCTCGCTCTTTTAAAAACCATAAGGGGCGATTACAGAGGAGCCCTGTCTGATGTTCAGATGGTACTTAATTCCTCCTCTCCTTCGATTGATTCATTGCGTTTTGCCGCGGAATATCATTATGATTTTGGCGACTTAAGCCGTAGCGCGGAAATTTTTTCGATAATAAATGATGAAAGAGCAATGATTAGGCAGGCGGACGCGCTATACCTCGCGGGATACACAGAAATGGCGGCGGCACTATGGAATATTTTGACCTTGCATTTAAACGAAACAAGTATTTATAATCTTGCTGTCATCTCTGAGACTAAAGAAGAAGCGCTTCCCTTCCTGGAAAAACTTATAAATATTCAAACGCCATCTAACAAGGAAAGCAGACAGTTTGGATTAATCCGCTACAGCCGCTTCCTTGATTACTCAAGCGCGATTTCTCTTTTGCAAAACACTGTTAAACTTTCTCCTCTGGATCATCCTTATATCGACTTGGAAATATGCAAACGCCACGCTAAAGAACAAATTCTGCGCAGACAAATAGCGGAAACATGGCTCTTGCTTGACAGGCATGAAAACAACGAAGAGTTATATAAATGGGCTTTTTGGCATTTCTTTTTTCAGCGAAGCTATGATGAGATAGCCATTCTTTTAGATCGAATAAAATTTACACCCTTTGAAGGTTCATGGATCGACTCTTATAAGGCGATTTATTTAATGAGCGAAGGAAACTTAAACGAAGCTTATGAAATATTAAATACCTTATCTAAAGAAGACTCTCCTTGGCATGTTTACGCAAATCTTGGAAGGATTTGGGAAACATTTCTCTCATCCGGGCGCGCTATTGATCAATACCAGCTTGCTCTCGCGAAAGCGCCCGACCCTAAAAAGCGGGGGAAAATCCAGCTTCAGATCGCCCGCTGTTATAACTCGGTTAATAAGCCGATTGAGGCGCGCAAGGCGTATCTGAATACCCTGGAGCTTGACCCGGATAACCTTAGCGCGCGCCTTGAGCTTGACAAGACATATTGACGAAAAATCTCGTTTTTTGTATCATAACATCAAATATATCATCAAACTTGGAGGAAATATATGAAAGTAAAGCCCTTAAATGACCGCGTAATGGTCAAACTGGAAAAAAATGAGGCAAAAACGGCAGGAGGGATCATTATTCCCGATACAGCTCAGGAAAAAACCCAGCAGGGAACAGTTGTAGCTGTTGGACCCGGCACAGAAAAAGAACCTATTACAGTAAAAACCGGTGATAAAGTATTATACGACAAATATGCCGGCACTCAGGTGAAAGTTGATGGTGAGGAACACCTTATTCTTAAAATGGCCGATATAATCGCAATCGTTGAATAAATTTGCACCTTTTACAATTTTTTATTCTCTAGTTCTTGTCTTCTGCATTTCGTCGTGTTCAAAGCTTGGATACGGCGTTTTGCTATGGTCGGTTGATGATCCTCATATCGATTCCGGTACCGTACTTCCTGTTTATATCAAATCAAATATAGAAAAATTATGGGTTGTTGGTGTTCCGGACGCCAAAGGCAAAAGTGAAAATAAAATAGAAATTCCTCTTACTCAGCTTGAATTTGTAGGCAGTAAAAGAAAAGCGGAAAAACGAGCCTTTGATTTTTCACAACACGCAATGACCTACGCTGAGAACTTACAGGACGGTCTTCCAATTCGTGACAACACCGACAATAACTCAAGACGCGTATATCGTCTTCGCCTTGGTGAAATAATTAAAATACTGGAAATCGCGAAAGGGAATCCTCCTATAAGCACAACAGGCGATCCTCTTCCCGGCGACTGGTATAAGGTAATGACAAGCGACGGTATTATCGGATATTGTTTTTCTTACAGGTTAAGAATATTTAATCAGAACGAAGAATCTGTAAAGCCAAATCAATCAACGCAAAAAGCGCCGCCGGATCCTGAACTTGAAAATCTTTTAGCAAAAACATGGTCCGGTGATTTATATTTACACATGCTTAACTCAAGACGTTTTAATATAACTGTGCTGGAAAAAAATTACCGTTTCGATCCCGGGTACGAGACAGGGCAAGCGAGAATAATCCTGCCTGATTTAGAAAAACAGTTTACATACGAAAGATTAATAGCCGATGGAGAGCGCGCGTGGACTTTTGAAGGCACAAGTCTTTATATGTCTCTTCGTACTAATACAAGTCTTTCTGTTCAATTTACAGATAACAATGGCATGAAACGCACTCTTTCTTTTGTTTCGCTTCCTGCGCAAATTGATGATCTTATTACTCAGGAGAACGCGAGACGCGAGAATCAATTTATGACGATTTATAATCAGGGGCCTTCGTTTACAAGCAGTAATTACGGAACTATAACACTTTTACAAACTGGCGATCTGCAATGGACAGGTTACGATCTTCTTGTCCCTCATGTAGTTCCAAGCGCGACAAGCGGAAGCGCGCGCATTAACATGGACTTGTATATTTCGCGGTCTTACGAAGAACAATATAACGGCGCGTTTACTTTAAAATTTACAGATATTAGACAAAACAACACTCTTTATTTTATGTACAGTATTGATAATCAAGGTCTGCGTCTTGAAGTAGTGCCTGACTTTGGCATTGAAGATGATACCGTTGTAAGGCGAGCCGCTTCTCCAATGGTTTTATATTTCTTCAGAGATTCTCCGCTGTAACAATGTCATTTGTTCAATTTTCACAAATAAATCTTGCCTTCGGCGACAGAGATATTTTAAAAGACGTATCTTTGCGCCTGGAAGCCGGTTCGCGTTCATGTCTAAGCGGAGCGAACGGAAGCGGCAAAACAACTCTATTAAAAATAATCGCTGGTATAAGCAGCGCTGATTCGGGAGAACGAGCGGTTCAAAAAAATACACGCGTTTCTTATCTTCCTCAGGCTGGAATTGTTCACCGCGGAAAAACTCTTCGCGACGAAGCGGAAAGCGCATATAGTTTTGTGCATGAGTTAATTAATAAAATGGAAAAAATCGGAGAAGAACTGGAAAAATCTAAAGAAGACGGCTCATCAACAAAGAATTTATTGGAGGAACATCATAATTTACAGGAAAAAATTGAGCAAACTAATTATTACAGACGAGAAGGAGAAATTTCTTCTGTGCTTTGCGGTCTTGGTTTTTCCTTGGATGATATAAACAGAGACACAGGCGCTTTTTCCGGCGGCTGGCAGATGCGTATCGCTCTCGCTAAAGTGCTTTTAGAAAAACCGGATATCCTTTTATTGGATGAACCTACCAATTACCTCGATATAGAAGCGAGAACATGGCTGGAGAATTGGCTCAATGATTTCCATGGAGGTTTTTTACTTGTAAGCCATGACAGATATTTCCTTGATTACTGCGTAAACGAAGTATATGAGCTCTACAACGGAAATTTAAGGCGTTTCGCCGGTAACTATACTTCATACGAAAAAACAAGACAAATAGAATTGGAAAGCATATTAAAACGATACAACGAGCAGCAGGAAGAAATTTTAAAAACCGAAGCTCTTATCAGAAGATTCAAGTACAAGGCAAGCAAAGCCGCGTTCGCGCAGGAATTAATCAAGCGGCTGGAAAAAATGGAGCGCATAGAGATCCCGGAATCTTTTAAAAAAATTAATATCAGCTTTCCGCCTCCTCCGCACTCCGGGAATATCGCGCTTACTCTGGAAGGAATTGGAAAAAATTACGGTGAAAGGCGCGTTCTTTCCTCGCTTGACCTTTGCATCGACGCAAAGGAAAGACTTGTAGTCGCGGGTCCTAACGGCGCCGGTAAAACTACTCTTCTTAGAATTATTTCAGGCTCTGATAATAATTTTGAAGGAAATGTAAAACTTGGAAGCGGAATTAAAATTGGATATTTTTCTCAGGATGCAGCAGAAGCGCTTACCTCAAGTAAATCCGTGCTTGAGTTTATGGAAGAAGACGCACCCACACACCTAATTCCAAAAATTCGCGATATGTTAGGCGCTTTTTTATTCCGAGGTGATGATGTTTATAAAAATGTTTCTGTTCTAAGCGGAGGAGAAAAAAGCCGACTTGCTCTTTTAAAAATGTTTTTGAAGCCTATGAACCTTCTTATTCTGGACGAACCTACTAACCACCTGGATTTACATTCCAAAGATATTTTACTTGACTCTTTAAAGAAATTTGAAGGAACAATTATATTCGTTTCCCATGATCGCGCGTTTATGGAGGATCTTTCTACAAAGGTGCTTGAGCTTAGTCCCGGGGAAAACAGCAACCCTGCCTGCGCTAAATTGTTTTATGGAAACTACACTTATTATTTAGAAAGACAGCAAAATACATTTAATAAAGAAAAACCTGCCATAAATAAAGATGAAAAAAATGAGGATAAAACAGAAACAGCATTAAGCAATGAACAAAAACGTATCTTTGACAAACAAAAACAAGCCGCTTTGCGCAAACTGGAAAAACAGGAAGCGGAAATTTTAAAAGCACTTGAAGAACTTGAAGCAAAAAAGACTGCTCTGGAAGCAGAACTCGCCCGCCCGGAAGTGTATTCAAACGGTGAAAAAGCAAAAGATGTTAAACAAAAACTTGATGAATGCGCTAAAAATATCGAAATAAAAACGCATGAATGGGAAAAAATCGTTACTCAGTATAAAGACAACTAAAAACATTTTTGATACAATAAAGCCATGAACATTCTAATAATCGGCGGAGCCGGGTATATAGGCAGCCATGTAACAGGTGAATTCCTTAGTCTTGGCCACAATTGCGCTGTTTACGATAATCTTTCAAGCGGGCTTAGAGAAAACCTTTTTCCGCAGGCCGCTTTTATACATGGAGATATCCACGATTATCAATCGCTTTTAGGCGCGATGAAAACATGCGAATTTAACGCTATTGTTCATCTAGCGGCTTCTAAAGCGGCAGGCGAATCAATGCTTAAACCGGAAAAATATTCCTACAATAATATTTGCGGAACCCTAAATATACTGAACGCCGCCAGCGAAGCCGGTATAAAAAATATTGTCTTTTCCTCAAGCGCCGCTGTTTACGGAGAGCCTAAATATCTGCCTGTTGACGAAAAACATCCTACAGAACCGGAAAATTATTACGGTTTTACTAAATTGGAAATTGAACGTTTTTTAACATGGTACGAAAAGTTAAAAAATATTCGTTACGCGAGCTTACGTTACTTTAATGCCGCCGGCTATGATGTAAAAGGACACATAAATGGTCTTGAACAAAATCCCGCTAACCTTATTCCAATAATTATGGAAACCGCCTGCGGTATCAGAAAAGAAATGCAGGTTTACGGGGATGATTATGACACAAGGGATGGAACTTGCATACGCGATTATATTCATGCAAGCGACTTGGCATCAGGACACGCGATGGCTTTAGATTACATTATAAAAAATAATAAAAGTATTACTGTAAATCTTGGAAGCGAATTAGGTTTTTCTGTAAAAGAAGTACTTGAGACATCGCGTAAAATAACAGAAAAACCAATCCCCGCAAAAATAACAGGAAGAAGAGATGGTGACCCTGCCATGCTTACCGCGTCTTGTTCATTAGCGCGTGATCTGCTTGGCTGGAAGTCCAAACATTCGGATTTGGAAACATTAATTTCTACTAGTTGGAAAGCGTATAATAAATAAGGAAATATTGTGAAAGAAAAACTATTTACATGGCTGGAAAAATCATCTGAATTGGCTGTAGAACTTGAAACAGAACTTACAAAGAGACAGGCGATTTCTCCAGAATCGGGCGGTGAAGGCGAACTTGATAAATGTTCATTTATCGAAGAATGGTTAAAAAATCATGGAATACTTCAGCTTTCCAGATATGACGCTCCTGACGCGAAAGCAAAGGGAGGGGTACGCCCAAACCTCATAGCGGAAATTAAAGGCAGCGCAGACGAAAACGAAGGCTGCCTTTGGATTATGAGCCACACAGATGTTGTTCCGCCGGGTGAAGAAAAACTTTGGAACAGCGACCCATGGACTGTTATTCGCAAAGATGACGCTCCAGGTTCAAGGCTTATAGGGCGAGGCGTAGAGGATAATCAACAAGGACTTGTGTCTTCTATACTTGCGGCTCTCGCGTTCACAGAACAGAATATAAAGCCTTATCGTACAATCAAATTATTATTTTCCGCCGATGAAGAAGTCGGCTCCGCTTACGGCATAGACTGGCTTGTAAAAAATCATCTTAATTTATTTAACAGTAAGGATATGGTTTTAGTTCCTGACGGCGGCGACCCGGAAGGCGAATGTATAGAAATAGCGGAAAAAAATATTTTATGGATTCGTTTTGTTACACGCGGAAAACAGGCTCACGGTTCCATGCCCGACCTTGGCGCTAACGCCTTTCTCGCGGGAAGTGACCTTGCTGTACGCCTGCATTTTGAGCTTTCTAAAAAATTTAATAAGCGTGACAATATGTTTGATCCAAACTACTCTACTTTCCAACCGACAAAAAAAGAAGCTAATGTGCCTAACATTAATACTATTCCCGGTGAAGATGTCTTTTGCATGGATATGCGCGTACTTCCGTTTTATTCGCCTGACACAATTTTAAAAGAAATAGATAAAATAAAAAAAGAAGTGGAAAAAAAACACGGCGTAACAATTGAATATACCTTGCAGCAATTAACGGTATCAAAACCTACAAGCGCAAACGCTCCTATTGTTAAATTATTAACTAAGGCGGCAGCGGAAGTTTACAATGTTAAACCGCGCCCGATTGGAATTGGCGGCGGCACAATGGCGGCATATCTTCGCAATGTTGGAATAGACTGCGCTGTTTGGACAAAGACGCGGGAAACTCTACACCAGCCGAATGAATACGCGCTTTTAGATAATATTATCGGAGACGCTAAAGTTATGACGCTTTTGGCGCTTAATTGTGAGTAGCAAAAATAACGCTCTCGATAATGAAGAAATAATCGCTTCGTTACGCGAAGGCGGCAGTGTGGCGAATCTTCTTACCTTTTACGAACCCCGGCAGGCGCAGCTAGACCTTCTTTCTCTTATTATTCGCGGTTTTAACGAAGACGCTCTTGTTATGGCGGAAGCCGGAACAGGCGTTGGAAAATCATTTGCGTACCTTCTTCCGGCTATGCGCTTTTCCTTAAACAGTAAACCAGTGGTAATATCTACGGCTACCATTACACTTCAGCAGCAATTATATGAAAAAGATATTCCGCTTGTAGCGTCAAGTATGGGGAACGCGAAAATAAAATCCGTAATTATGAAAGGCAGGAATAATTATCTGTGCCTGCGAAGACTAAGTGATGCCTTACATGAACCGCCTCTTTTTGATTTTGACATTGAAGAATTACAAAACATTAGCATGTGGGCAAAAACTACAAAAACAGGAACAAGATCAGAGCTGAGTTTTATGCCTTCTGATACAGTTTGGGCAAGCGTCTGTTCGGAATCTGATTTATGCCTTGGGAACCATTGTTTATGGAAGGAACAATGTTTTATCTCAATGCTGCGCAAAGAAGCGAATAACGCTCATATTATAGTTGTAAATCATCATCTTCTATTCGCTGACCTCGCGGCGCGTTTAGAGGGAGCGGGTTATGAGAACGCCGTTGTGCTTCCTCCGTTTAAAAGACTTATAATTGACGAAGCGCACACAATAGAAAACGCCGCCACTTCATTTTTTTCCGCTGAATTTTCGCGAAGCGCTGTTTTTAAACAGCTTGGAAGGCTTTACCATAAAAAAAAGATGAATCATTACGGGCTCCTTGTAAAGTTATGCGCCATGCTGCCTTCCAGGATCGATCCCTTAGATGATATGGCTGACGCTGTTACAAAGATAAAAAACAAAGCGGAAGATTTAAACGCCTGCGCTGTTGAGATTAGCGGTACAGAAGGAATTTTCAGGCTTTCTCCAGCAGCGGATGAATCGTTTTTAAAGAAAGAATTATTTCCTTTATTAAAAGCCCTGCGGCAGGAAATTTTAAAGTTTACAAATATGATCCGCGATATTTTAGAAAGCATGGAAGAACAAGAGGAAGAACTAACAGCAGACCCGGTCGTTTGGGAAATTAAATCTATAATAAAAAGACTGGAAAATATCGGCGAAATTTGTGATGTCTTTATAAAATACAAAAAACATGAAGATGAGGTCTTGTGGATAGAAAAAAGCCGCTTTAATAAGGACTTTGTAAAAAAAGATCCTGTCGCCATCTTTACAAGAACTCCGCTAGACCTGGCTCCTAAATTAAAAGAAAGCGTATTTATGCCGAACAAAACAGTAATATGCGTATCGGCGACATTAACAATTTATAATGATTTTTCTTTTTGGGCGGCTCAGAGCGGAATAGCGAATGTCGAAAACAGAGCTGTCCTAAGCGGCTGCTTCCCTTCTCCCTTTCCTTATTCAAGCGCTGTTCTTCTTACAGCGCCTTCAGATTCGCCACTACCTGATGAGAGCGAGTATCAGGACTTTGTTAATACAAGCGTAAAAAGCCTTGTCTCTATCTCAGGGGGTTCAGCGTTGATTTTATTCACTTCTTACCAGTCTCTTACAAGCGCGCACAATGCCGCTAAAAAAGAACTGGAAGAGCTTGGTATACGCTGCCTGAAACAAGGGGATGATGACAGAACCCGTCTTTTACAGACCTTCCTTAATGACGAAAGCTCCTGCCTCTTCGCGACCGATTCTTTCTGGGAGGGAGTTGACGCTCCAGGCGATACCTTACGCCTTGTCATTATTTGCCGTCTTCCTTTTAGAACACCCGGAGACCCTGTGTTTGAAGCCCGCAGGGAAGCTCTGGAAAAGTCAGGAGGGAACCCTTTTATGGAACTATCACTTCCCCAGGCTGTAATAAAGTTTAAGCAGGGCTTTGGCAGGCTTATGAGAAGGAGCGCGGACCATGGCGTTGTGGCGGTTTTGGACGGGAGACTCCTAAAAAAGACCTATGGACAGCTATTTTTACACTCCCTGCCTGAGACAAGAACCAGTTTTAAAGATTTAAGCAATATTCTGTTAGATATAGAAAACTTCATGTATTAATGGTATAATTTCTGTTATAATTATTACTCAGGAGCTCATTGATTCATGGAAGAATTGACTGACATTGAAGAACTTTTAGAAGAAGTTCCTGAAGGTCAAGCAAGCGAAAAATTTCTCGTTTTCTCCATTTTAGGGAAGCTGTACAGCTTTCCGTCCCGTCAAATTAGTGAAATCGCTCTTTTTGATACTGTTTATCCGCTTCCAATGATGCCTTCTTTTGTGATTGGTGTTGTTAACAGGTATTCTGTTCCTTACGCTCTTTTTGATATGGGTGTATTATTTCATAAAACCCCGTGCCCCCGCAATAAAGTATTAATTTTAAAAGATGAAATTGACAGGATCGCCTTTTTGATTGACGATGTCACAGGCATAGCCGATATCCAACCGGAAAATCTTTTTATAACTGAAAGAGGCGCGGAAACCGGCGAACTGACTGACGCTGTAGGCGCGACTTTCTCCTGGAACGGTACCAATGTTTTTGTGCTTGATGTTAACCGAATTTTATCTCGCGTTTCCGGGGAGACTGTTTAATGAGAGTTTTTCTTTGCCTATACAATGGTTTCTCACTCGCTATACCTATGGATTTTGTTTCTTCAATTTTTCTCATTAACGATAATCCCGGTTACAGAATTCATTATGATAAGGAAAAACGCAATACCTATTTATCTCTTCCTATGCTTTTTAACTGCCCTGTTATAGATATTCATCATGGAATGGTTTTAAAAAATGAACATAACGAAAGTGATACATTCGAAGACAAGATTATTTTACTTACAACAGAAATTATAAAAGAAAGAGAAATCCCGGCGGAAAAATTTTACTCGATTCCCAAAACGCTGGAGGTTTATCAGTTTGCTTCAATTTTTAAGGGAATCTTTTTTCACCCTCAGCGTGTTCGCAATAACACGTTATCAAATATATCGGCAGGAGATATGGTTCTTCTGCTTAATCCGCAGCAGCTTGTTCAAAACATTCAGAAGGAATTATCAGTATGAGTATCACAATGATAAAAACATTAATTGTTGATGACAGTCCGTTGGTTCGCGAAATCCTCAAGGATTTTCTTGTAAGCGAAGGAACTTTTGAAATAGTCGGCGAAGCTGAAAATGGCGAAGAAGCCGTAGAAAAGGCAAAAGAGCTTAATCCCGATCTAATTACAATGGATTATGAGATGCCTGTTATGAACGGGCTTATAGCAATAGAAAAAATAAGGCAGTTTAGTTCCTGCGGTATTGTTGTTATAACCACTCATGACACAGCTAAAATGGCCTACGAAGCTACTGTAAAAGGCGCTCATGAATTTTACGCGAAAGATATTTTTACTTCGGCGATGACTGACAGTCAAAAGAGCGAAATATTCAGTACTTTAAAGCACGTAACAGGCATCAGAAAAAGACTTGGCTCTCTTCAGGAATTAACAGACCTAAGTAAAGAAGTACCAAGAAAAGTTAATTGTATTGTAATCGCCTCCAGTACAGGCGGCCCTATGGCTTTGTGCCAATTATGCTCCGGGCTGCCCGCTAATTTTGGTGTTCCAATTCTTCTGGTTCAGCATAATACATCCGGTTTTGATAAAGGCTTTGTTCAATGGCTTGATGGATACTCACATCTTAAAGTGCAAATCGCGGAAGAAGGCGTATATCCGGTAAAAGGAAACGTATATGTCGCTCCCACAGACAAGCATTTGAGTATTGGTAATTCAGGTATAATTCTTGAAGACAGCGAACCGATTAACAATCAAAAGCCTGCCGCTGATTTTTTATTTAAAAAAGCCGCGGCACTTTTTGGCAGCTCTATTATCAGCGTTGTCCTTACAGGCATGGGTACAGACGGAGCTGAAGGCACTCGTTTTATTAAACAGGCAGGCGGCATCACAATCGCGCAAGATGAGGCTTCATCCATGATTTACGGAATGCCAGAAGCCGCTGTTGATACAGGCTGCGTAGACATGGTTTTACCTCTAAGTGAAATTTCTCAAAAATTGATATTCTTAACAGGCTGCGAGTAATATATGTCTTCTATTGGATATTGTGGTCTTAAAACTGAATTACCAGCCGAAATACTTACAAATCCAGCGCTTTTATTTTTGTACTACAGAATTGAACAGATCCTCGGTATTAAAGCGGGGCTTGACGCTTTAAAAGATCTTAACGATTATTTAGAAAAAAAATGCGGCTCTTCTTTTGTGGAAAATCCGGCTACCTATGAATATTTATTAACCTCGCGCGAACAGGTATTTAATATTTCCAGATTTCTTACAGTAAATGAAACTTATTTTTTTAGGGAAGGGGTTCATTTTACTATTTTAGAAAGCGCTCTTCCTGAATTCGCGAAACTTGGACGCCCTATTCAAATTTGCTGCGCCGCTGTCAGCATTGGATGCGAAGCGTATAGCGTCGCTATGCTTTTGGATTATCATAATAAAAAAGGGTTAGATTTTGATTTTTCCATTGACGCCTTTGATGTTGACTCTGATGTAATAGAAAAAGCTAAAATCGCGCGTTATACAGACAACGCTCTTCGCTGCGACGGCTCTTCGTGGAAACATATTTTAGATTTATACCTTGCCAAAGAAAATAAAGAATATATTGTGTCTCACGATATTACTAAAAGAGTGCGTTTTTTTCCTCATAATATTATGCGCGGCCTGGATAAACAATACGATATTATTTTTTTTAGAAACGCCATGATTTATTTTACCAATAAAAACAGAATATCTGTAATTAATAATCTTTCTGACGCGCTTAATAATAATGGCCTTCTTTTTATGGGAATTTCTGAAACATCCGCGGTTAAGCACCCTCTTCTTTTAAGCCAGTTTACTCATGATGGTTTTTATTTTAGGAAAATTAATTCATTGCGCGCCGCGAATGAATTAGATACATTAAGCGAAAATATTTCATCTTTACGCAGTACAGAAATATTGGATATTGAGAATAAATCATGTCCTCTTCCAAAACAGGATACTCCTGTTACTCTTCCAGCGGCAGAAATATCAATTTGCTGCAATGAGATCTCCGATTTATTAAAATATAAAGAAGGAAAATCAAACGCCCAGCTGGTTGTTGAATCACTTAACAGCAATGATCTTGAATCTCTTACAGGCAGCAGACTTGCCGCATGCGCTATTTTTTTTCTTAATTCACAGGACTTTGACTTTGCCGACAGAATAATATCATACATGGAAAAATACAATACAAGCGCTTTTACAAGATTTTTAAGAGGCGAATATTATTACCTTCAGGGGTACCCCGAAGAAGCCGAAGGATTTTATCACGACGCTTCAATTAAAGATAAATACTTTTGGGCAGCGTTCTACAGGATCGCGGTTATTACCGCCGAAGGTAACCCTACGAGGCATGAATATAAAGTAAAAAAAACCATAGAAAGCATCGGGTTATGGCAGTCGCTAAATGAAGAAAACAGAAACAATTATGAATGTTTTATCGGCGGATTTTCTCCGGATTATTTCTTAAGAATTTTAGAAAAGAAACTAGCGTAAAAGAGGTGTTTATGAATATTAAATTTATTGATCAGTTGAAGAACTTAAAAATAAAAACTAAATTGACAATAAGCGCTTCTGTATTCCTTCTTCCGCTTGGAATAATGCTTATTTCCATTATTTCTATGTCACACAGTTCAATCCAAAAAAATAGAAAAGAATTAAATGGAATACAGGTGCTTCGTCCGGCAATCGCGCTTATGCAGATTATTCCCCAATATGTACGATTTTCAGTTGACGGCGCCTCAGGCGATGTAGAGTTTTCCAAACAGAAAACATATGAGTCAATTATTGAATTAAGGGATAAATATTCCGCGTTTTTTATTAATGAAGGTTATATAGTCTCGCCTAATACATTAGTGGAAAATTGGGAACATTTATCCAACACTACAATAAGAGATACCGTTGTATACGCATACAGAAATATAATGCAGGATTTACATAAAATAATTGTTTATACAGGCGATGTATCAGGGCTTGTAACCGACAGCGATATAGAATGCGCGTATCTTGTCGCCGCGTCTGTTCATGAGCTTCCACAGGCGCAGGAAAGGCTGGTTTTAATCAGCAATCTTTTAAGAACAATCGAAGACGGGGCCTTTACTCAAAGAAGAAAAGAAGAGCTTAACAGGCATCTTCAGCTTTTAATTTATTCAGATAACGCCCGCATTCAAAACAGATTTAACGCCGCGGAATCTCTTAGAATGCGCAATACAGGCTCCCTTGAGTCTTTCGAGAATTATTTAAAAGCCTGTTTTGACAGAGTATCATATTTCGCTGAAGCTGTCGATTTTGTCTTACAAGACGAAATTATAAACAAAGAATCCATCCCTACCCTTCATGAAACATCAAGCCAAACCAATAATGCCACATACAGGCTTCAATCAGCCGCTCTTGATCGTCTTGAAGCAATTATTAAAAACAGGATTTCCACATACGCGTTACATTTAGCTTTATCCCTCGCGGCAGCGATTATCGCGACAATAATCGCTTTTTGGATTATTTTAATAACAACATTGGGAATTCGCTTTTCTACAAACAGCATGGGAAAAGTTTTTAAACGTCTGGATAATAATGATTTATCTGTAAAAATTGAATCCCCCTCAAATGATGAGCTTGGAGAATTTATGACTGCCCTGGACGGCTTTTTGAACAAGTTAAAAATAGCTTTCTATTCCATAAACAATAATACTATAATGGTTTCTCAGTCAGTCAACGAGTTATCTTCATCCGCTAAAGAAATGACAGCAACAGCAAACGAGCAATCAGCGAGCGTTTCTGAAATAGTCAGTACAATGGAAAACAATAAAGCGCTCTCCGCTCAGGCCGCGGAAAAAACAACAGAGGTTGCCAATCTTGCCGTACAAACCCAGGAATTAAGCCGCAGAGGCGCTGAATTAAGAGAAGTAAATGAAGATATGATGCTTGATATACGCAATCAAAACGCGAAAATAATTGAGATAATCAGAAACTTGGCGGAAATGCTTTCCAGAATAGATGAATCCGTTAAATTAATCGACACAATCGCGGACCACACTAAACTTATCGCGTTTAACGCCGCGTTAGAAGCTTCTTCATCGGGAGAAGCGGGCACGCGTTTTTCTGTCGTAGCTGGAGAAATAAGGCGCTTTGCCGACAATGTTGTCGAATCAGCCGCTGAAATAAAAGAAAAAATTACTGAGCTACATGAGGCGTCTAATAATCTTTCTACTGAAGCGAATAACGGTTCTCGCGCGATAGACACAGGATACAACAGAATAGCCGAGCAAAAAGTAGTTTTTGAAAACATTGTAGAAGTATCGCAGAATGTCGCGAATAAAACTCAAGATATTTCCAATCTTTGCAGACAACAGGAACTCGCGATTACACAGGTTTTCTCGGCTTTAAAGGAAATATCCGCTGGTACAAGCCAGTTTGTTTCAGCTACTAATCTTACAACAAGTACCATAGATAAACTTAATAATATGTCAACAGAACTAAGAGATACTTTAGAAAAATATCATATAACAACAGGATTGGTAAATGCTGAATAAATATATTTTTACTAAAATATCAAGAGACGAATTTGAAGGCGAAAAACAAATAAGCAAATTCAGATTTGTTTTAGCGCTCCTCTATATCGCTGTTGTTGTAATTTTCGCGTTTTTAAGAAAATCGAATGGGCTTGACCCTTTCCCTTCTTATGGTTATATTCCAAACAATCTTTTTCTTTTATATTCCATAATTATATTTTTTTATTTAAAAAACAGAAAATCCGTTTCACGTTCCTTTAAATACATTTGTGTAGCGCTTGATATGACAATTATTAGTATAAGCATATATTTAGGCTGCGGTTATCCTGAACTCGATCCTCCTATACAATATCTTTCTATTTGGGCTCTTTTTTATACTGTGCTTATACTTCTTGGAGCTTTTAGATACAGTGTCCGCTGCGCCTTATTTTCCGGTATCTACGCCGGTTTTTGTTATTTAATTGTTATTATTTTAAGAACTAATTCTCTGGATTTTCAGTATTATTACGATCTTGATAACGGCGTTGTAAGTCTTAACTTCCCCACGACCAACGAATCATTCAGAGTATTATCTATGGTTGTAACAGGAGCAATAGCGGCAATCGCGAGTAAACGCCATTTAAAATTATTCAGCGGAATGATTATATCACAGTCCGAGGCTTCCAAAGCCGCGTCTACTACCGTTAAAAAAACTCATACTATGGCTGAATTGATTAAAAAATCTACCAACGAAATATTCTTGTCTTCTAAAGATATTTTTGAAACAGCAAACAAACAAGCCGTAAGCATCCAGAAAATAGAAGCTACAATAAAGGAAAACTCAAATATCGCCGTAGATATTTCCGAGAAAACTGAAGAAGTAGCTTCTATTTCATCTAAAATGGAAAATGATGTAAAAGACGGCTTAACTGTTTTAGAAAAAAACGTAGGACAGCTTGAGGAAATAAAAAGTAAAAATGAAAGTGTAATAAATGGAATTATTTCTCTTGGTAATAAGATAAGTAAAATACGCGATATTATCGAGATAATTAACGCGATTACAGACCAGACAAAAGTAATCGCTTTTAACGCGGCATTAGAAGCCGCAAGCGCGGGCGAATACAAAAAACGTTTCTCTATCGTATCAAGCGAAGTAAACCGCCTCGCTGACGATATTGCAGCTTTAACCAAAGAAATTAAAAAACAGGCTGATGATATTCAAAGTTCTTCTTCATCGTTGATTGTTTCCAGTAAAGAGAGTGCGGAAAAAATAATAAACGGTAATAAATTAATTAAAGAACTTGAGGAAATTTTCACTGAAATTCAAAACGGAGCGGATAATACATCAAAACAGGCTAAAACAATTAATGTCTCAAGCCAAAAACAGCAAAAATCTACTGAACAAATAAATATCGCTATTGAGGATATTTCTGGCGGGCTTTCAAATTTTATTAAATCAACAGAAATAGCCACATCATCCGCAGATGATCTTTCTAAAACAATAAAGCATCTGGAAAGCATATTAACTGTCAATTCTGACAAAAATGGCGAGGTATCAGAATGACAAGAAACGAAGTAATGCAAAAAATTAAAATTGACGAATTTGACGGCGAAAAACTAATCTGCAAGTTTCGCGTAGTTATAGCGATAATTTTTCTTTTAAGCGTTCCATTTATATGCTTAATGAAAGTTTTAAACGGAGAAAGCGCTTTTCCAATCCATGCGTATTTTTGCTGTGTCATATTTTTAATTTATTCTATTGGAGTTCATTTTTATCTTAAAAACAGAAATTCAGTTCCGCACCTTTATAAATATATTTGCGTAATAATCGATGTAATAATACATTCAGCGAGTATTTGGATAGGCTGCACATATCCTGATGTAGCTCCCGCTATTACATACCTTTCCAACTGGGCATTATTCTTCCTTGTTTTAATTATGCTGGGCGCTTTTAGGTACAGCGTTCCATGCGCGTATTTTTCCGGTATATTCGCTGCCCTTTGTTATCTGCTTGTGGTAGTAATTAACGCGAAAAATCTGGATCTTCCATATTATTTTATTATCGATGACAGAAGAATCAATGTCAGCTTTCCCGTATTTTATGAATTTTTCCGTGTTATCGCTATTATCATTACAGGCTTTATTACAGGTATGGGCTGCAAGCGCCACCTTAATCTTTTTATTAGCATGATAGAATCCCAAAGAACAACTGTTGTTTCCGCTTCAGAAACAGTAGATAAAACAAGAACTGTCTCTAAAACAATTCAAAAATCAACTGATGAAATATTCTTATCGTCAAAACAAATATTCTCTACCGCTAACAATCAAGCCGCGAGTATTCAGGAGATTGAAGCGACAATAAATGAAAACACTCAGTTAGCTGTTGATATAGCAGTAAAAACAATAAGCGTCGCGAAAATTGCCTCAAAAATGAAAAATGACGTAATACACGGTTTTGCTGTTCTTGAACGCAATATTACACAGCTTGAAAATATTAAAATGAAGAACGACGGCGTAATTACAGGCATTATATCACTTGGAAACAAGATAATAAAAATCAGGGATATATTAAAAAATATTAATATTATAACTGACCAAACAAAAGTAATAGCATTTAACGCCGCTCTTGAAGCCGCAAGCGCGGGAGAAAACGGCAAACGTTTCGCTGTTGTAGCAAGCGAAGTAAACCGCCTTGCGGATGACATTACTTTATTAACTAAAGAAATACGCGAGCATGTAGAAGAAATACAGGGGTCTTCGTCATCATTAATATTATCCAGCGAAGAAAGCGCGGATAAAATATTAGAAGGCAATAATTTAATAAAAGAGCTTGAAGAAATTTTCCGCAAAATAAAATCCGGAGCGGAAATAACCGCTAATCAAGCTCAGACAATATCAGGCTCAACTCAAATGCAGCTTGAATCAACTGAACAGATTACTTCCTCAATCTCCGATATTTCTGTTGGTTTATCTAATTTTATCCAATCTACGAGAATTGCCACTTCTTCCGCGGAAGAATTAACAAAAATGACAGCGGAACTTGGCGATATTCTAACAACCAAAGACAAGCCTGATATTAAACAGGATGTTATAAATGGATAATATATGGCTATAAATAAAGAGAAATATATTGGTAAATTCATTGACGAGGGTATGGAAAACGTTACTCTTGTAGAAACTCTTGTTTTTGATGTTAAAGACGGCATTTCTGTAGATGATGATCTTTCTACCCTGCTTCGCGCCCTGCATACTTTAAAAGGCTCTTCGCGTATGCTTGAATTCAACCGTATAGAAGAATTAAGCCATGCCCTTGAAAGCGTATTCGTCGCGATACGCGAACAGCGAATAGGTTTTTCGGAAAACGCTGTTAAACTGATACTTTCTTCCCTTGATTTATTAAAATCCGGTTTTGTAAAAATACTTAAAACTAAAACAGATGATATTGACGCAGGCGAACATATAAAGAATTTATCTCTTCTCGCATCTAACGAAGATTACAATATTCCAAAAAAAGCCGAGTCTGAAATAACGCAAACAGAAGAAAAACCGCAGGAAACAGAAAAAGCTGAAAGATCTGAAAAAAAATCAAAAGAAAACAAGAATAAACAGAACGCTCAGCCGGGTTCCGCGCGCAAAGGTTCAAAATCTGAAACTATACGTCTTTCTCTGGACAAGATTGATGGTATTATTAAAAGCATAGCTTCTTTGCAGACATTAGAAATCTCAGCAAAAAGTTTATCGCAAAACAGCGCCGAAATAATAAAACAGATTAAAGATTTATCTAAAACATTCAAAGAAATAAAAAAGATTGACACTATTACATTAAGCAACTTTAGAAAAATAGAACGTTTATGTGAAAGACTTAACTCTTCTTTAAAAAATTACGCTATAGACTCAGGCAACAGTATAAGAGGCGCTTATGACAGCGTTATATCTCTGCGCACTCTTCCAATTTCTACAATCTTTGACAGTTATCCCCGCTATGTTTATCAATTATCTGAAGAACTTGGCAAGAAAGTTCAATTTACTATAGAAGGCAAAGAAAACGAAATTGATAAAAACATAATTGAATCTTTATCTGATGTTTTCTTACACATGGTGCGTAACGCTATAGACCACGGATTGGAAACACCGGAAGAACGCGTTATGGCAGGCAAAAGTGAAATTGGGAATCTCTCAATCGTATGTTCACGCGAAAGCGGCAGCATGAAAATCGTTATTTCTGATGACGGCCGCGGAATAGACTTGGAAAAAATTAGACAAAAAGCGGTAAGAGAAGGATATGTGGCGGAAGCTTCCGCCGCGAATTTAACAAAGGAAGATCTTACTAATTTAATATTTCAAAGCGGTTTTTCCACATCAGGCGATGTAAACAATGTTTCAGGAAGAGGCGTTGGAATGGATGTCGTAAGAGACACCGTAGAAGCCTTAAAAGGAAGTATAATTATTGACAGTTACCGCGGAGAGGGAACCAGTTTTACCTTAATTGTCCCGCTTTCTATCGCCGCTCTTATGGGATTCCCGGCAGTAAGCGGCAATATGAAATTTATAATTCCCGCTAACTTTGTCGAGAACATTCTTCTTTTAGACAAGGATGAAATTATTACGATAATAGATCGCCCGGAAATTAAATACAATGACAGAATGATTAAACTTTATTATTTAAGCCAGGTTTTGCAAATAAAAACAGAAGCTCCGGATAATTTAGACAGTATATTTGTAGTAATAATACGCTCATACGACGATATTGCCGCTTTCGCTGTTGATAATATTGACAGTATGAGATCTGTTATTTTAAAGTCAATGCCCTCTTTTATGGAAACCATGCCGATTTTTTCCGGCATTGTGCTAAATGAAGATTATGAAATGGTAAGCGTTCTTCATATACCTACTGTTATGAAGATGGCAAAACGCATTAAAGCAATAGAAATAAAGAAACGTAATCTTGATTATGAAAAAGCCAGAAAATCCATTCTTGTTGTTGACGATTCTCTTCCTACACGCGAAATCGAAAGTGAAATTCTCACATCCGAGGGCTTTCTTGTTGACATGGCATCTGACGGCGCCCAGGCCCTTAAAGCCGCGAAAAGCAAACATTACGATTTAATATGCACAGACTTAAATATGCCTGTAATGGACGGCTTTATGCTTGTAGAAAATTTAAAAAAGAACGAAGAACTTTCCAGTATACCAATTATTGTTATTTCTTCTAAAGCTGACGAAGCAGATCAAACCAGAGCGTTCCAGCTTGGAGCTTCTAAATATATAATAAAGAATTCGTTTAATAATCATAATTTATTGGAAGCGGTTAATGAACTTATTGGAGGACAGCAATGAGTGACGATAAAAAACGTATACTTATTTTAGAAGACTCCGATATATTCGCTGACATGGTATTAAGCGCGTTCAGCGAAAAACCATATATACTTGAAAGAGCCGTTAACGGTTTTGAGGGAATAAAAAAAGTTTATTCATTTATGCCGCATCTTATAATTACAGATATAGAAATGCCTCTTTTTAAAGGGTATCAGGTTACTCGATTATTAAAATCAAGGAAAAATACAAAAATAATTCCTGTAATTATGTTTACATCCCTGGATGAAACAAAGGATAAGTTCTGGGGGAATCAGGCGGGAGCGGATCTTTATATAGAAAAATCACCTGAAAATTTACATCCGCTTATTGTCGCGGCGGACAGCATTTTAGCCGCTCCGCTTGATATTGATTTTAACGCGATTGAGAGAGAAGCAAAAAAAATAAATGATTCTTCGATTATTGAAATTGTAAACAATCTTCTTGATAACAAATTATTCCAAACAACTGTAATAGGGCTTTTAAATGATTTATCCAGTAAAGTTCATTCTATGGAAACGGTCGCGAAAGGGGTTTTTGATTTGCTTCATACTGTCTGTGAAGCGGAAATAGCTACGCTCATTATTAAAGGAAACAACAGATTAATTTATTTATATACCGCGAACTTTTCTGAATTTACAAATGAAATCGTAAGCAGTTTTACAGAAATATCTGTTTCGGATTTTCATAATCATTTTCCTGATTATAAACACGCTTCAAAAACGCCTAAAAGTTTCTTTCATGAAGGAAAGAATGAAAAGAAAATTATTTCTTATATATCTGTTATTCTCGCGACAGCCGGTGAGAATTTCGCGAGTTTACATATCGCGAATACAATTAATGATTATTTTTCTCCTTTAATAATGGAAAATATTAATGTGTTCGCCAGTTCCGCTTCTCCTGTTATTTCTAACGCTCTTAACATGCACGAAATGGCGGTTCTTCAGAATAACACGCGAACCGCGTTTGCGAGGTATGTTCCCGCTGATGTTATGGATGAAATTATCAACGACACAAGAAAAAAGGCGCAAATAAGCGAGAATAGAAATATCGCTATTCTTTTTAGCGATATAAGGAATTTTACCAATATTTCGGAACACTCAGACGCTCAAAGCGTTGTTGAATTCTTAAATTCATATTTTGCTCAAATGGGAAGTGAAATTATTTCTGAAAACGGACACATTGATAAATTTATAGGTGACGCCATTATGGCTGTTTTTGGAGCCTTCCAAACACTTGATAATTCTCCCGCAAGCGCTATAAGAGCGGCTGTAAAAATGTTATCCGCGTTGGAATTAATAAACGAACTTCCCTCTTCCTTATCTATTGATAATATAGAAATGGGAATTGGCATTAATTGCGGCGAATGTATCATGGGTAATATTGGCTTTAAAAATAAAATGGATTTTACTGTAATTGGAGATACTGTTAATATCGCTTCCCGTATTGAGGGTTTAACTAAGGTATATCGTCATCCAATAATTGTCTCTGAGGCTGTATATGAAGCAACAAAAGACAATTTCCTTTTACGAAAACTGGATAGTGTACGCGTTAAAGGAAAAACAAAACCTCTTGGAATTTACGCTGTTTATTCAGGCTTCCAGGGATCCGAAGGCAATAGATTAAGATCCGGAGAAATCACAGATACTGTTTCTGTTTCCAGTCTTTTAATAAACAGAGACACTCTCTCCAATTACAATAAAGGCTTACAGGTTTTTTATATGAGAGAATGGAAACTGGCTCAGGAATATTTTACAAAAGCTCTTGAATACGATAATAACGATTATCTTTCCAAGCTTTACTTTGATCGCTCAAAAGATTTTGAAAAAAACCCTCCTCCTGATGACTGGGACGGAGTAGTAATATATTTAAGGAAATAAACAAAAGAGGTAAAATATGACAATAGAACAGATAAACGAAAAAATTAATAATGATGAATATTCCGGAGAAAGGCTGATAAACAAATTCCGTTTTTCTTTAGGAATTATTTTCGTATTCAGCGTTATGGTTGTTTCAATTTTAAGAAGCCTGGAAGGACTTCCGCATTTCCCATTCAGGGCATATACATTTACAAGCTTATTCTTTATTTATTCAGTTCTTGTTTATTATTATTTAAGAAGAAGAACAACACTTCCTGTTTATTTTAAATATGTTTGCGTTACATTGGACGCTGTCTTAATAAGCGCGGCGATATGGATTGGGAGCACGTATCCCGAACTCTCTCCGCCTATCGTCTTTCTTTCTGTTCAGGCTCTTTTTTATATTATACTTATCATAGCGGGATCATTCAGGTACAGCGTACCTTGCGCGTTCTTCTCCGGTTTTTTCTCAGGTTTCTGTTATTTAGTTGTAGTGTTCGCGAACGGTCATGTTCTGGATGTACCCTACTCTTTTACTCTTGCGGGTAAAGTAATACCTGTAAGCTTTCCGCTCTATAACGAAATATTTCGTGTTCTTGGAATGATAGTCGCGGGCGCTATCGCTGGCATGGCTTGTAAGCGTCATCTTGCTTTGTTTAATAACATGATCGAATCCCAAACGGACGCAGCTTTTCATGCTTCTTCAACAGTAGAAAAAACCCGTTCAATGGCAAAAACAATTAAAAAATCCACAGATGAGATATTTTTATCTTCTAAAGATATTTTTACAACCGCCAATAATCAGGCGGCGAGCATTCAGGAAATTGAAACTACAATCAGCCAAAACACGCAAATAGCGGGCGAGATTTCTGACAAAACATCCAGCGTCGCTGGTATTGCTTCTAAAATGGAGAATGACGTAATTCACGGCTTTTCTGTTCTTGAACGCAATGTTGACCAATTAGAAACAATTAAAATGAAAAACGACAGCGTTATTACCGGTATTATAAGCCTTGGAAACAAAATTTTAAAAATACGCGATATTGTAAAAAATATTAATACAATAACAGACCAGACAAAGGTAATAGCCTTTAACGCTGCCCTGGAAGCGGCAAGCGCGGGAGAAAGAGGAAAACGCTTTTCTGTTGTAGCAAGCGAGGTTAATCGTCTTGCCGATGATATTTCTTCCTTAACAAGACAAATTAGGGAACAGGTTGAAGAAATACAAAATTCATCATCATCGCTAATTATCTCCAGCGAAGAAAGCGCGGATAAAATTACAGAAGGAAACAATTTAATAAAAGAATTGGAAGACATTTTCCGTGAAATAAGATCGGGAGCTGAAATTACAGCGAATCAGGCGCAGACAATAACAGTATTCTCGCAGCAGCAGGAAAAATCATCTGAACATATCGGCGTTGCCATAACGGACATTTCAAAAGGTCTTTCAAGTTTTATACAATCAACAAGAGTCGCGACATCTTCCGCTGAGGAACTTACAGAAATGATTCAACAGCTCGATTCTTTACTAACAGGGCAATACTTCGGTAAGGAAAATAATACAAGCGACCTTGCGAAAAAATGAATAAATTAATTGTTTTTCTGCTTTTATTTTTCTCATGTTTATATGTTTTTGCCCGTGATGTCACTGTTAAGGTAATAGATTCCGATCTGGATCTTCCTTTAGAAGGCGCTGTTGTAAGAGAAAGAGACGGAAAGGAGCACAAATGTAATAAGGATGGAGTCGCTGTAATAAATGCTCCTGATGACAGACAGTTTGTAATATATGTCTCTTATCCCGGATATGAAACTGATACTATTATTGTTCCTGTTTTTAGCAATTCTATCGAGGTTTATCTTCATTTGTCAGGTGTAATACAGGGTAAAGAACTTGTACTGGAAGCGCAAAAACCCGGAGCAAGCGAAAGCAGAACAGGAAGAAGCGTAGCAATCTCCGGGCGGGAGATCGCGCAATCAGCGGAAATTGGAATTATAGAAGATGTAATGAGCGCGATAAAGCTGCTTCCCGGAGTTGGTTATACAGGGATATTTAACGCCCAGCCTAGTATAAGAGGCGGTTTTCCCGGCGATATGAGCGCGTCACTTGATGGCTTTTATATCAGAGATCCTTATTTCTGGGGCGGAGGATTTTCTATATTTGATCCTAACATGGTGCAAAGCGCGCAGCTTTCTCATGGTGTTTTTTCTGTCCGTTACGGGCATACAATTTCCGGGCTTCTGGAAATTGTATCGAAGGATCCTTCAACTTCCGAAACTCAATTTGAACTTGGCGTAAATTCAAGCACAGCCAACTTTAATCTTTCTCTTCCTCTAATGAGAAAAGGCGGCATTTTATTTATAGGGCGAGTAACATATTATGATCCTGTGGTATTTTTGGCAAAACAATTATCAGGCGTTATCCAGGAATTAGCGGTCGCGGATTATATAAGACAGGCGCCTTACATAAGATCCGGTATTATTACCGGAAATTACAGATTTACAAGTAATCTGGAGCTAAGGGCAAGCGCTTTCATTGGCATGGACGGTCTTAGCGCGTTTTTTGAAAACTCGAGCCGTACAGAATTATTAAAAAGTGATACATCCATGGATATGGAATATACAAATTTTAAAGGGTTTTTTACATCAGGACTTTCATGGAATCCCAGAAACGATATGCTTTTAAAATTTACCCTTGGAACAGGTTTTGATGAACAAAACATCATAGGCGAAATGGAAAATAAAATATATGACAAGTATTTCTCTGATGATTTTTTAACTAAATATTCCGTTTTTTTGGATCGTACAGGACAGGCAAAGGATAAATATGAATTTTATAATAACATGGAATTATCACAATCTGTTTTACTTTTTAACGCTCAGGGAAGAATTGATTACGACTGGAAATTAGGAGATTTTCTTCTTATTTCTTCCGGGGTTCAGGAAATGTACAACCTTTACAGAGCAAAAGGAGATCAGAATTTCAGCAATGAAATTTCCTATAGATATATGGGGGATGAAAATAAGGAAATTTTAAATAAATTATACCCTGGCATTGAAGAAAAAGACTGGAACAGATTAATAGTCAGGGTTCCCGTTCAATTCGCCCCCGAATTGGAAAACAATCTCTTTACAACATCAGCATATTTATTAAGTGAATTTAATACAAGCGGCAGCAGGTTAAAAGCTGAACTTGGGCTTCGCGTGGATCATTTTTATCTTATGGGCAAGGGTTTTTCTGTAGGAAGCGAACCTGTATTAAACCCGCGTTTAAATATTGATATTAATATATTAAAGAATACCGGTATTTTTAATTCACTTGATATATCTTTGGGCTCAGGTCTTTTCTCATCAATAAATGATAACGTATTTTACGCTGAAGAAAGATATAAAATATTCGAAATGAAACCAAACCGAAGCTGGACTTCCATTCTTGGCATACGTTTTGAATTTCCGGAATCTCTTAGTTTAAACATTGAAGGATACTATAAACAAATATTTGACCGCATGTACATTCCGGTAGGAATGACCCTTGATGATAACTTGAATATACAGCCTCGATTTGACGGAGAAGGAACAGTATGGGGGATTGATATAATGCTTCATAAAGTCCAATCACGTTACTGGGACGGATGGATTTGCTATTCATATAACTGGACTAAATACCGTGACCCACAAGGTGTTTTTGGCAATATAGGTATTTCAGGAGGTGAATTTGGCAGCGATTGGTATTACCCTCAATTTCATAGATTTCACAATTTGAATCTTGTATTCAACTTTAAACCTGTACAGAATATTAATCTTTATCTGCGTTTTGGTTACGCTTCAGGTGTTCAGCTAACACGCCCTCTTACAGATAAACCGGAAAGCCGCCCTGTATTGATTTATTCAGATGAGTCATATATTATAGAAAAATATTATTGGCCTTCGGTTATAGACGAAAATAATCGCACTACTTCTTCTCTGCCTATGGATATAAAATTTTCTATATTTGGCAGTAATAAATCCGGTAAAACAAGATATGAAGTGTATGTTGCCGTAGAAAATGTTTTAGCGTTATTATATACAGCCCAGGGAAATACGAGATTTAATTCATATACAGGTCAGGTAGAATCGGGCAGTAACTCGGCAAGTTATGAACTGCCAATACCGGTACCATCTTTTGGATTTAAATTAAGCTATTAATTAATAAGGAACAAGAAATATGGGATTAATTTTGAGAAGAATATCTTTAATTTTTATCTTTGCGATTTTACTCAACGCTTGTATCGGGATGATGGAAAAAACAGGCCGGGTTCTGGACGGTTCCGCTTTTATTGAAAAAACAGTTTCCAGTTACAAAGCATCAAAAAAAGACGGCGCTCCTATGGATGTTGAAATGTTTATAACCCAAAATGACAGTTACGCTCATTTTATTGTAATTTCCTTACCTGATTTTCCAATGATGAAACTTCGTGCTTCTTATCCTGAACAGGATGGAGTTTTTTTATTAACCTCACTTGAATACCTTGCCGGAAACACGCATGGCTGGAATGAATACTCCCTCGATCTTTTAGGAGAAGGTTCTCTTATCCTTGGCGGCAGAACAATTTTGGGCGCTTTAGAAATGGAAAAAATACAGATAAGCAAAGGACGCATTCACCGCTATGATACTCGGGTAACCGGAAATGACGCGCTAACAGCCCTCAGAAACCGTAGAGATCGCGTTAGCGCGACAGTAAATTGGATGAAGTCTGTTCAAAATGTTCCTGCGCTTTCCAGTATAGATGATTTTGAAAAATACTGGAAACCTATTCTATTCCCGGAAATGGTATCTAAAAAGAAAAGACCTACGGATTGGCTGCGGGAAAACGACAGTTATAAAAGAGCCGATGATATTAACTGGAACACTGGATATACTGAGCGGACTTTTTCTGAAGAACTTCATCCTGTAAGGGATTCGGGCACCATGTTAAGGGATTGGGAAGAAGCGCTTCCCTGGATATATATGGAATATAACTGGGAAAATATATTACAATTATTTACTAACGAGATAGTTTTTACTAAAATAAAGTGAGGTATATATGGAAACTGCGTCTTTCTCATTGCTTGAACTCTTTAAACTCGGCGGGGTTGTCATGTGGCCACTGCTCGCCTTCTCTATCGCGGCTGTCGCTATTACAGTAGAACGCGCCGTATTCTTTTTTCAGCATAATCTTGATGTTGATGATTTATCATTAACGCTTTCAGATTATATAGAAAAAAAAGATTTTTCTGGAGCGGTTGAATATCTTGAGCCGCTTTCTGAAAAACGCATGGGCGCTCGCGTGCTTCTATCTCTTGTAAAGCTTAAAAATGAAAAGCAGGGGTTTTCTGAACATCGCGCGGAAAGAACTGTTCAAACAGAAGCTGTGAATTGCATTAATTCACTGGAAAACGGTTTTAACTTCCTTACAGCTCTTGGTTCACTCTCGCCTCTTACCGGCTTTTTGGGAACTGTTACAGGAATGATTGGCGCGTTTAGATCAATCGCGGAAGCTACAGAGGTAAATGCCCAAATAGTAGCGAACGGTATTTACGAAGCGCTTATTACAACGGTATTTGGTCTTGTAATAGCGATTATCGCCATGATTTCGCATTCTATATTCAGTCATATTGTAGAAAAATTCGCGTCAAAAATCGAAGGCGAATGTACAAAATTAATAGCTGCTTTGGATGACGCGAAATAATTATGAGATTACTACGCCGTAAAAAAACAGGCTTTCTTGAAACATGCGCCGCGAGCGATCTCGCTTTTCTGCTTATTATTTATTTTTTGGTTATCGCGGGTTTTAATATCAATAAAGGTTTTATTTTAAATCTTCCCGGGAAAGATTCTACAAGGATGATTTTAAGAGAAGAACTTATTCGCTTTGATATGGACGCGCAAGGAGAAATTATTTACGGAGAGGAAGTAGTCAGCATATCTCACGCAAGGAATGTAATTCAAACAGCTCAGAAAGCTAATCCCAATATCGCGGTTATTATTACAATTGACGAAAACGCTAAATGGCAGGATGTTGTTTTTTTTGTAGAGCTTGCCCAGGATTTACAAGTTGACGCTTTTTCATTTTCCATGAAGAAGGAGAACTTGTGAAGCTTAAAAGAAGCGGTAAGACCATTTCAGTTCCCATCTTTTCTACTTCTGACATAGCCTTTCTCCTTTTAATTTTTATTATGCTTGTTTCTTTAATTAATTACAGAGTGGAAGTAAAAATTGATTACCCGGAAGCTAAGGCCGCTCTTCGAACAACAGCGGAAAAAAATCTTGAGGTTTGGGTTACCAGTAACGGCGATATTTTTCTGGACGGCCTCGCTTCGGATCGCCTCGCGTTCGAAAAAAAGGTGGCGGAACTTTATATTTCAGCTCCTGATACAAGAATACATATAATAGCGGATAAAAACACGCCTTATAATCATATTAACAGCGTTTTAGAGATAATGCAGATCCTTCAATACAGGGTTGTAAGTTTTGTGGTAAAAGCGAATGAATGAAAAACAAAGAAAATTATTAATTTTCGCTATTACAGCAGCCATACACGTTATTGTAATATTTTTTGTCGCGTTTGATACAAAGGTTTTATTGCAGGAAACAACGGAATTAGCGCGAATTATGAAAATGACAGACCTGGCGGAACTCCCCCCTCCACCAGCGGCCGATCCTGAAATTCCCCAGGTAGAAGAAATCGCCGAAGTAATGATAGAGACCGACACGCCTCCAGTTCAAACCGTAGTAGGAATCGGCATGGTAAATCTTAACTTTGATGATTACCTCGCTATGCACATGGTTTCTGTGCGTCCCGGTTTTGATGAGAGCGCGATTACTTCTTCACTTGTTTACCCGCCAATAGCGCTTCGCTCAGGCATTGAAGGCAGAGTTATTCTTGAGCTATTTGTAGATCGAACGGGAGTTGTGCAGCGCATTACTGTCCTTCGCGAAGAACCAGAAGGCAGAGGCTTTGGTGAAGCCGCTGTAAAAGCATTTACAAACAGAAAAGGAACTCCTGCCTACGCGAACGGCGAAGCAGTTTCATGCAGATACAGGTATCCTGTCGCTTTTAGAATTAAATAATTAACATAGCGTCGCCATAACTAAAAAACCTGTACTGCTCTTGTATCGCTTCCTTATAACTTTCTAAAATTTTATCTCTTCCGGCAAATGCCGACACAAGCATTAAAAGCGTAGAAAGAGGAGTATGAAAATTGGTAAAAAGCGCGTCTACTAATTTAAATTTGTAACCCGGATAAATAAAAATATTAGTTTTTTGTAAACTCCGCTTAAGAACACCATCAGAATAAGCGCTTTCCAATGTACGAAGGCTTGTAGTACCAACAGCGATTATTTTTCGTCCGCTTTTTACAGCGTTTTCTATTATCGCGGCGTTCTCATCTGTGATGATGAACTGTTCTTCGTGCATTTTATGGTCTTCAATGTTTTCGCTTCGCACCGGAAGAAAGGTACCTAAGCCTACATGCAGAGTTACAAAGGCGCTTTCTACTCCATTTTCTTTAAGACTGTCCAAAATCGCTTGCGTAAAATGCAAGCCTGCCGTTGGCGCTGCGGCAGATCCCGTTTGCTTTGCGTAAATAGTCTGATACCTCCGCGCGTCAATATAGGAATCCTTTCTTTTTATATATGGCGGCAGCGGAACATGACCGTATTTGTCTAAAAAATCATCATCTATTGTGTTAGTAAACCTAATAAAGCGAAACTCGTCTTCTTCTTTTGTTATCTCGCATTTATTTACTTCTTCTCCATCTGAGTTAAAAAATGAATATTGGGTTCCAACTTTTTGGCGTTTCGCTCTTTTTACAATTGTTTTCCATTCGTCATTTTTATTTTTTTCCAGTAATAAAAATTCAACTTCCGCCCCGGTGTTACATGACTTTCCTAAAAGGCGCGCCTTGCGTACCTTTGTATCATTAAAAACCAGCAATGGCTTTTCGCCAGATGGGCTTAAGGATTTTTCACCGCACAAAATCTTTGGTAATTGTAAAACCTCGCTGTGTGTACGCGCGCCTGTTTCCCTGTCCAGTATCATAAGCCGGCTTTGTCCGCGCTCCTTTGGCGGTTCCTGCGCGATTAAATTTTCAGGAAGTTCAAAATCAAAATCTGCCGTTTTCATTTTTTACCATTAAAATAATTCATCATCTTTTTTGTTAGGCGTTAAACCAAGGTGGCCGTATCCCAGGCTTGTAACTACTCTGCCGCGCGGCGTACGCTGAATAAGTCCCGCCTGAATTAAAAAAGGTTCGTAATAGTCTTCCAGTGTTTCTACAGACTCGCCGATGGAAATAGCGAGAGTTTCAGCTCCTACAGGGCCGCCATTATAACGCTCAATAATAATTTTAAGAATTTCCCTGTCCTGTCTTTCAAGTCCAAGCTCGTCAATCTCAAGGCGGGATAAACCTGTGCGCGCGACATCTACTGTTATGCTCTTTTCACCGGCATATTGAGCGAAATCTCTCATGCGTTTTAAGAGCTGGTTTACAACACGAGGAGTTCCTCTGGAAGTCTTCGCGAGAAAACTCGCCGCGTCATCATCTATTTTTACTTTTAAAAGATTCGCTGAACGATGTACGATAGCTTCCAAATCCGCGTGTTCATAAAAAGAAAAGCGGCAGGTAATTCCAAAACGGTTTATAAGAGGACCAGAAACAACTCCTGCCTTTGTCGTAGCTCCCACAAGGGTAAAGGGTTGTATAGCGATTCTAATCGTCCTTGCCATAGGTCCCTGTCCTACTACCCAGTCAATTCCGTAATCTTCCATCGCTATATATAAAAGTTCTTCTATGGCAGATTTAAGGCTGTGTATCTCGTCAATAAAAAAAACATCGCCCTTTTTTAAATTTGTTAAAAAGCCAACAAGGTCTTTTGGTTTTTCCAGAGCCGGAGCGGTGGTTTGAATAAAATTCGCTTCCATTTCATTAGCGACAACCTGCGCCATTGTTGTTTTACCAAGCCCGGCAGGTCCTATTAAAAAAAGATGATCGAGCGAATCGCCCCTTTCCTTCGCCGCGCTTATAAAAACAGAAAGGTTATCCTTCATGCTCTTCTGCCCCAAAAATTCTTTTAAACTGCGCGGGCGAAGAGCGGTGTCCTGAGTTTCTTCTTTTATTGTTTCAGCGCGGACTAAAGATATTTCTTTTTTCATGCGCCGCTCAAATATATAATAGAATCTTGAAAGATAAGTTTTTCTTTTTCCGCTGCGGATAAATCTTTATCTTTTAATTTCGCTTCCGCCTTTGTAAGAGCTTCTGCTGCCTGTTTTCTGTCATAACCCATGCCTATAAGCGCTTCAACAAGATCATTATACGGCGTAGAGATTACTTGCGCGCTTCCCGACTCTATCAATTTTCCTTTAAGAGATAAAAGCATTTTCTGCGCTGTCTTTTTGCCAAGACCGGGAACAGCTTCCAGACGGTTTAAATCCCCGTTTTCAAGCGCGGTTTCAAGATCTTCCTGGCTTATGCCGCTCATAATTTTAATAGCGCCCTTGGGTCCAATGCCCTCAACTTTTAAAAGTTCTAAAAAGGTATTGCGCCTTCTTTCCGAGCAAAAGCCAAAGAGCTTCATCTGATCTTCTCTATGATAAAGCCATGTAAGCAGCCTGCATTCGCTGTTAAGATTAAGTGAATGCATATCGTTCAGGGGCATCGAAATGTCCCATTCGATATCGCCCGAAAGCAAATATACGCTTTCTGTTCCTTTAGCGCTTAAAAGACCTGAAATACTGTTGAACATGATAAGATCATAACATTTTTTTATTAATAGCGCAAATAGCTGCCCCAAGAGCATCGGCGGCGTGGTCAGGTTTTGGGATTTTTTCCAGATGTAAAATGAGGCGCACCATCTCCTGCACCTGTTTTTTATCGGCGGAAACGCTTCCCACTACCCCTTGCTTAATAGCGTTAGGTGTAAATTCATGCAGAAGGATTCCTTTTTCGGCAATTGCCGCCGATATTACTCCTCTTGATTCCGCGACAGGAATAGCGCTTGAGACATTTTTTCCAAAGTATAAAGTTTCTATGGCGGCTTCTGTCGGATTATATTTTTTAATAATCGCTCTAACGCGTTGAAGAATAAAAAAAAGGCGATCCGCCCTTGGGCAGTCCGCCTTTGTTACAATAGTTCCATGATCGACATATTGGATATCGCCTGAAACATCATGAAGCACTCCCCATCCCGTACTCGCGAGACCTGGGTCTATTCCAAGAATACACCGCGAAGGTTTCCGCGCTTTAGCCAGCGTCGTACCCCTCAGGGATCGCTATATTGGAATAAACATGCTGCACGTCATCGTTTTCTTCGAGCTTATCGATAAGCTTTAAAGCCTTGGCTGTTCCGTCGTTATCAAGGGTAACTTCAGCTTCGGCAACCATGCTTACTTCCGCGCTCATGGTCTCAAATTCTTTACCGGTAAGAGCGTTTAATACGCTTTCAAAATCCTCAGGCGCTGTCGTTACTTCGATTATTCCGTCAGATGCGGAAACATCTTCCGCTCCGCCCTCTATAGCTATTTCCATTACAGCGTCTTCAGTGTATTTTTCACCGTCAAGCGTAATTACGCCAAGACGTTTAAACAACCTTGAAACAGAACCTGATGTGGCAAGCTGTCCGCCCGCTCTTGTTAAAATATTGCGGATATCAGCCGCGGCCCTGTTTTTATTATCTGTAAGAACTTCGATAAAAATAGCGATACCGCCGGGAGCATAGGCTTCGTAAACAAGTTCCTCATAGCTTACGCCCTCAAGCTCACCCGTACCTTTTTTAATAGCCCTGTCGATATTATCTTTAGGCATATTCGCCGATCTTGCCTTAAGAATAGCGGTACGCAGCCTTGGATTTCCATCCAAACTTCCGCCGCCCATACGCGCGGCAATAGAAATTTCCTTTATTAACTTTGTAAACATTTGACCGCGTTTCGCGTCCGCGGCGCCCTTAGCGTGTTTAATCGTCGCCCATTTACTGTGCCCCGACATTGTTACTCCTTACTTTTTAGAATGAGAAAGAATATTTATAAAAATTTTAAGCTTTACCTTTCTGTACAGCTCTGCCAAAAGTGTCGCGCACTACTTTTTCATACCAATCTGTGGCATAGGGGTCTTTTGCCCTTACCTGGGGTTTAATTTGATATTCCAGACTATCTTTGCAATCCTCGCAAACACTATAATTCGCATAGAAAAAGAAATTCTTGCCTGGGTTAAAATTTTCAATCTTTTTCTTGCAAACATCGCATGTAATTGTTACCATACGGCCTCCTAATTTGTCATCTTGTTATAGTATACAAAAAATTTTAAAATATGTCGAGACCTGTATGAAAGAAAATATAAAAAACATAGAAATAGGCGGGAAGGTTTTTAACCATCAAAACCCCATTTTAATAGCCGAATTGGGTACTTCCCATAACGGCAGTTTAAAAAAGGCAAAATTGATGATAGATGCCGCTTCTGACAGCGGCGCGGCCTGCGTAAAATTCCAAATGGTCTACGCTGATGAGATTCTCCATCCAAATACAGGCGAGGTTCCCCTCCCCGGAGGCAAGATCAGGCTGTACAACAAGTTTAAAGCGCTGGAACTTGAGCCGGATTTCTATATTGAGCTTAAGAACTATGTCGAATCTAAGGGTTTATTGTTCCTTTGCACTCCTTTTGGCTTAAAAAGCGCTTCGATTTTAAAGAAAATGTCTCCAAAAATGGTAAAAATAGCTTCTCCGGAGTTAAATTTTACCTCTTTGTTAGAGGAAATCGCCACATGGGAGCTTCCAACCCTGCTTTCTACAGGTGTTTCAACACTAAGCGACATAGAAAAAGCAGTTTCGATATTTATGAAGAATTCTACCACGAACCACACAAACCACACGAACCAACACAAACAAGAAGAGGGAGAAAATCAAAAACCTTCCTCTTCCTCCGTGCCTCCTTCAAACCTTCGGTTTGCGATCCGTGTGAACTCTTCTCTTAATATTTGCTTATTGCACTGCGTAACCAGTTACCCGGCGCCGGAGACGGATTATAACCTCAGGCTTATACCATATCTCGCATCGAAATTCGGGCTTTGCGCCGGTGTAAGCGACCATAGCGCGGATCCGGAATTGGTTCCCGCTCTTTCTGTAAGTATGGGAGCTGCGGCGATAGAAAAACACTTTTGCCTATCCAGAAACGATCCCGGGCTTGATGACCCCATCGCTCTGGAACCCGCTGATTTCTCTAAAATGGTAAAGGCAGTCGGTAGGGCTTGCGCTGAAGAGCCCGATGAAACAATACTCAGGTTAGGCAGGGAAAAAGGTGAAGCGTTTATACAGCAAATCCTTGGGAACGGCATTAAAGAACTCGCTCCCTCCGAAAAGGAAAACTACAGCCGCACCAACCGCTCGATTCACGCTCTGCGAGATATACAAAAAGGCGAAGTATTAAAAAAAAGCGATTACGCCTGTTTAAGAACAGAGAAAATTCTACGTCCAGGTCTTGAGCCTTCCTGGGAAAATCAGCTTGAAGGAAAAACCGTAAAAAACTTTATTCCGGCGGGCGAAGGCATCAGGTTTGAGGATATTTAGTTCTTGGAGCTTCCTTTAATATTGACAGTTTCATGTTATAATGCAATAAAGAATTATGTTTGAGTATAATCTGATAAAATATAATAAAGCTGTTAAAGACGCGGGATAACTCAATGACTTATATTAATCGTTTATGCGCATGGGCTCCCGGTATAGAAGGAAGCGAACAATGGAAAGAATGGGCGCAAGGAAAAAGAGAGATACAATTAAGCGCTAAAGGACCGGATCTTTCATTTACAGAACCTATGTTTCGCCGCCGTTTAAGCCAGATCTCTAAAATGACTATACAAGTAGCGCGCGATCTTTCCCTTACGGATGATACAAAAATTTTCTTTTTTTCTTTCAGAGGAGAACTTACAAGGCAGTTTCAGATTAATAAAATGCTGATAGAAGAAAACGAGGTAAGCCCAGCGGCGTTTTCTCTTTCTGTATTTAACGCTCCCGCCGCTCTCGCATGTATGGCAATTGGTCTTAAGAGCGGATATTCGTGCATTTACCCCGGTAATAATTCATTTGACCAAAGTATAACAATAGCAAAGGCGGCTCTTCTTGGCAGTAACGCTGAGAAAATAGCGTATATATACGCTGACGAAGAACTTATAGAAGAATATAAAACTCTAACTAACTCCCCGCCGCATGCTCTCTCTTTTGGTTTTGTTTTATCTAAAAGTGAGAACAAAACGTCCTTTCCTCTGCCTGAAAAAACAGAATCTCCTTTTTTATTCCTTAAAGATATTATTAACGCGGGATTAAATGTTTCCCTCTAAAATGTCTTCTGTATAATATAAAATTACAGACAGAAATATTTTTCTTCTATAAGTTCCAGAGTTTTTCTTAAATCATTATCAAGAGCCCTGTCTTCTTCCAGCGGTTTAAAGAAGGAGGCAATTTCGTTGTATGTTTTTTCTGTTTCACCTAAATCCGTTTGTTTTAATTCGCCGTTTTTTAAACGCAGGTTTATCGCCTGAAAGCACGCGAGAAGAGACGCCGCTATAACCTGGGCTGTAAGTTTATTTACACGCGCGCAATCACGAGACGCTATTGTACCCATACTTACCTTATCCTGGTTATGACACTCAGTAGAACGTGAAAAAACGCTTGCGGGCATTGTGTTTTTTAAAGCTTCGGCTGTCCATGCGGAAGAAGCTATCTGCACCGCCTTAAAGCCGTGATTACACGCGATATTCTCCTTTGCTCCGGTTAAATTAGAAGCAAGCCCCCTGTTGTATTTAACATCAACAAGCATAGCGAGCTGCCTGTCAATTAAATCAGCGATGTTAGCGGTAATGTTCTTTAATGAATCCATCGCAAGACAAATATGACCGCCGTAAAAATGTCCGCCGTGATAAACAAGCTTTGTTTGTGGATCCACAAGAGGATTATCGTTCGCGCTGTTCATTTCTGTTTCTATAAAAGATCTCAGCGTATCCCGCATATCATAAAAAACTCCGATAACATGCGGAGCGCAGCGTATTGAATAATTATCCTGTATTTGAGCCGGTTCTTTGGGCTGCCCCTGATTATCATTCGGTAAGGCGTTTCGTATTTTTTCCGCCGCGAGAGCCTGTCCCGGATGAGGTTTTAATTCAAAAAGGCGTTTGTTAAAATGATAAGCGTTCCCTTTAAGAGCGATAGAAGCCATCGCCGTTATTCTGCAAGCAAGGTCTGATAAATAAGCCGCGTCATTAAAAGCTAAGGCGGCAACCGCGTTCATAACGGCGGTACCGTTCATTATGGCGATTGCTTCTTTGGGACGGAAATTATAAACAGGTTTTCCAAGTTCTTTTAAAACATCGGCGCTTGGGCGTACCGAGTTTTTATATTTCACATCACGCTCGCCCGCAAGCGCTCCAGCGAGATATGAAAGAGGCGTTAAATCTCCTGACGCTCCGACAGATCCTTCCTGCGGAACAAGCGGTAAAATATCATTTTGTATAAAAAATTCTATACACTTTAGCAACTCCATGCTTACCGCCGAAAACCCTTGAGCCAATGTATTAAGTCTTATTATCATTAAAGCCCTTGTTGTTACATCATCAAAATAATCACCCATGCCGCAGCCATGATAACGCGTTAAGTTAAGCGGAAGATCTTTGTAATGTTCAGGGCTGACTTTTTCGTTACATGAAGCGCCGTAACCTGTTGTAACTCCGTAAATACTTCCGTGCTTTTCAAGCATAGAATCAAGAAGAGCGGCGCCTTCTTCTATCTTTGCCGTAAAAGAAACCTCGCCGCTTAACTTTACACTTATTTTTTTATTCGCGGCTAAGCAAAGATTTTCTATAGTTAGTCTGTCTTTTCCGATAATTAATTCTTGTTGACTCACTTTATATTCCTGAATATTTTCATAACATGCCCCCGTTTACTGATATTACCTGCCTGGTAATATAAGAAGCGGCGTCCGATAAAAGAAACACAGCTAATGCCGCAACCTCTTGCGGCTTTCCTATTCGGTTCATAGGTATTAAAGGTAAGGCTATATCAAGCTCAGCGTCAGATAACATATCTGTTTCTATAAGACCCGGCGCGATGCAATTAACAGTAATTGAACGTGAGGCAAGTTCTACAGCAAGGGCTTTTGTAGCTCCAATAATTCCCGCCTTCGCGGCGCTGTAATTAACCTGCCCGCGATTGCCCATTATACCTGATATTGACGCGATTGTAATAATTCTCCCCTGTTTTTTCCTGCACACCGGCATCACAAGAGGCTGGATTACATTGTAAAAACTATCAAGGTCTGTTCGTAAAACCCTATCCCATTCTTCACCGCTCATCGCGGGGAAAGCGTTGTCCGCGCAAATACCCGCGTTGGAAACTATTCCCCAAAATGCTCCGTTTACTTCCGACCATTTATCCAGTTTTTCGCGGCATTCTTCTCTATTGCTTACATCAAATTGAATTAATTCTACTTGCCCGCCTTTTTCCTTTATTTCCCTTTCCAGAGAATCGGCGGCTTCTTTTCCTTTATTATAATGCGCTGTAACAAAATACCCGGACTGAGAAGCCGCAAGCGCTATAGCGCGGCCTATACCTCTGCTCGCGCCTGTTACAAGAACTCTTTTGTCATTCAATTTACTGTATTCCCTTTACCTATTTTTTTGTTCTTCAGACACTTCCATAACTGTAATTTTCCCGGAAAGTACTTCCTTACCATTCAATAGAATTTCCCCTTCAAAAACATAAACAGGATGCATACTTTCAAGTTCCCTTGTGTTTATTGTTATTATACTATTTTTCTTAAGAAAATAAAGACCTATATTCATCTGGGAAATGCCAAGAATATAACCTTCTTTAGGAGGTTTTCCATTTTCGCTGTCCCTGATGCCGATAAAAGCTGAAATTGCCTGAGCAATAAATTCAAAGCCTACCCAGGAAGGCACGCCGCCTTCTTTATCATTATAAAAAAGACATTCCTCAGTAATACTGTATTCGGCCTCTAAACATTTTTTTTGAATGTCATATTTATTAATTCTGTCCAGCATCATCATCTTACCCCTGTGGGGAATTAGATTTAATAGTTCATCTTTTTCTATCATTCATTCCTGCCGAGTATGAGACTGACATTACAGCCGCCAAAAGCGAAGCTGTTTGACATACAGACAGACGGCGACACATGCGAAGAATTCGCGGGCAAAAAAGGAGCTTCTTCATCACAAACGCCGTCCCAAAGGTGGACGGGAAGCCCTTTTTTCTCGTTTAAAACCATCCAGCAAATAGCCGCTTCAAGCACGCCCGCGGCTCCCAGGGTATGACCTGTAATAGGTTTTGTTGAGCTTGCGGGCACCCCATTTTTAAACACTTTTTTTAAGGCAAGAGATTCTGTTTTATCATTTAGATCTGTTCCTGTCCCATGCAGATTTATATAGCCGATTTTATCTTGTTCAATCCGCGCTTCGGCAAGAGCCGCCTTCATAGCTCTTACAGGTCCTTCACCATCAACCCCCGGAGCTGTCATGTGATAGGCATCCGAGCTTTCTCCCGCGCCTAATAATTCAATATCTGATATCTCATCTGTATCCAAAATAAAAAAGGCCGCGCCTTCTCCCAAATTAATTCCCTTCCTGTTTTTGCTAAACGGATTTGTTAATTCATCAGAAACAGCTTCCAGCGCCGTGAAACCCAAAAGTACAGTTTGAGAAATAATATCCGCTCCTCCCGCGATAACGGCCTTGCATACGCCTGCGCGGATTAGTTCTGTTCCCCGCATAATCGCGGTCGCGCCTGAAGCGCAGGCAGTCGCGGCTGTAAACACAGGACCGCCAAGCTTATATTTTTTAGCAGCGAATTCTGCAATAAGAGAAGTGCTCTGATACCGAAGATTGAAATTATCAGGGAAGGAGCCATTTTTAAAAAACGCGTTATGCGCGGCAAAAGACGCTTCGCTCCCGTTATCGCAGGAACCTAAGAATACGCCAATATTTTCTCTGCCGTATTTTGAAATTAATTTTTCTATTTCATTTTCAATTTGGCAAAGAGCCGCGTTTACCATTTTAATAATTCTTGTTTGAGATGAGTAAACAGATACTCCAAAATCTTCTATTTCGACATTCTCAAGCGCGTCTTTAATCTGCCCTACCGGATATTTTTTCTCCCTTGCCTCTCTCATAACAAAACCGCTTCTATCTCCTTTTAGACATGCTTTGTATAAATCGGCGGCATTCATTCCCGCGCAGCAAACAAGAGCGGGCTGTGAAAGAAATATTCTTTTCTTCATTTAAAACACCTTTTCTAGGGCTTTTTTTTATTCCGCTCAAGTAATAAAATGTACCAAGTGGAAATTATTATGTCATATTATATTGGATTATCAATTTTGTCAAATAACGATAAAAGTCTTAAAAAGCAGTCCTCGGTTGAAGCAAGGCGTATTTTGTCAAATTTTGAGAACAGAAATATTAATGAAAATGAAGTCTCCATTGAAGCTGGTGGACGTCCTTATTTTTCTGATAAAGACGCGGATTTTAATATTTCTCATTCCGGGAACATAGTTGCTGTTTCATATATCAGGAAAAAAAATATTCGCATTGGATGCGATATAGAAAAAGTTAAACCGCGTAAAAATACCGCGAAGATAGCAAAAGATAAATTTTCTACAAGCGAAAACAAATATTTATATTCAGACGGCACCTTTAACGATAAAAATTTTATTAAGTTATGGACTTTAAAAGAAAGTTATATCAAATTACGGGGGTTTTCTGTATTTGATATGACAAAAATCCCTTCGTTTATAAAACACAATGAAGAAAATAAATCTTTCGATTTTTCATTCCGCGCGAATACAGAAAAAATGTTAACTTTCAGGCTTTACGAACTTTCAAATAATAACAATGATACTAAAGCCGAAAATACGAATTATATTTTAGCGGAAGCAATTGAAGGTGAATATTTAAAACCCGAAATAATCTGGCTCTCCCCTTCCTCTTTAACTCTTGATTGTAAAATGATTGCCGAAATAAAAGCTGTTCCTATTTTATAAGAGCCTCAACTTTATCTATTAATATTCGCGGGCACACAAAACACGATTCCTGTTTTTTAATATCTATTGCCATTTGTGTACTTGAACCTTTTGTGGTAAGCTCACCTGTTTGAATATTGCGAATTTCATAACGTATTATAAGACAATTTTCGTATTCCATAAGGATCGCTTTTACTATTGCCCTGTCTTTGTATCTAAGAGAAGCAATATATTTAGCTGATATTTCTATAACAGGAAATACGTATCCCGATTCTTCCATTTGATAATAATCATAGTTTAATTTTTGCAAAAGGGTACGCCGGGCGGTCTCAAAATAATTAAAGTAATTCGCGTGCCAAACAATTCTCATAGGGTCCAGGTCGTTAAATTCAACTGTTATTTCCGTTTCAGCGAAAATATTATAAGGTCCGTTGTTCTGTTTTTCTTTCATTTTAATTCTCCGTTTTAGCAGCCAGAATAATTGAACCGCTTGAATATACTTCACTTGAGTCAGGAGCTGTCATTTTAAAATTAAGCGAAGTTTCTTTTTTTTCTAATTTTAAAAGTAATGATAAAGAAGGCGTAATAACTTTTAAAAATTTTGTTCGTTTTATTTGAGAAATAATTATATCTGTTCCAAAATTTTCTGAAGCAAAATTTACAACTATATCAATCTGCGCTACAGCGGGAAGTATTGGATAATCAGGGAAATGGCCGTCAAAATACAGGCTATCTTTAGGAATTGTAAAAATTAAGCTTACAGAATTTTCATTTTTTTCGATTATTTTATCAGCTTTTATATCTCCAAAACCTTTATTCATTTATACCTCTAAATAATTCCTTTATTTCTTCTTTTTTCTTCTTACCCTGAGCATCCAATGGCAGCTTGTCCAAATAACGCCATTTTCTTGGAACTACTACCCCTTCAAAGTATTTAGATAGATAATCCTTCCAATATTTATTTATTTTTTGTTTTTCCGCGGAATTAAATTCATTTTTTCCTTTTTCGTTAAATACAATCGCGGCGGCAAGGTACTGCCTCTTGCCTTCAATGGAAATAACACAGGCATCAGAAGCAAGCCCGGACTTTAATACGCAATTCTCAACTTCGATAAGCGAAATGCGCTTTTCTTCGATTTTTACTATAGAGTCGATTCTTCCTTTTAAAATAAAGCGTCCATCTTCCAATATCTCAACCATGTCGGCTGTTTCAAAACCATTTTCATCTTTTATATACGGCGAGCGGATAACAAGGCAATCATCGCTATTCTTGCTTATCTTAGCGTTGTCAAAAGATGTCCACTCAAGCCCATTCTTTGACTGCCGCCACGCGATACCTGATGTTTCTGTGCTTCCATAAACTTCCATCGGCCAAAAACCAAAAATATTATTTGTTTTTTCCGCTGTTTGTAAATCCAAAACACCGCCTGATGTAAATATCCACGGCGACTTAAGGTTTAAACTTTTATTATTTTCAATTTCTACAGCGCGTTTAAGGAAGGCGGGAACAGTTATAAGCGTATATTCGGAGTCAGTTAATTTTTCTAATTCTTCCGGGAATTCAATTCTGCTTCTTCTAAAAGGAATGCCTGCCGTAAAAGGCAGAAGAACAGAATACAAAAGCCCGTAAATATGCTGCTGACTTACGGTAGAACACAAATTTCTTTTTATTAATTCATCTCCCCATTTAGAAATAATGAATTTATTATCGTTCTCAAACTCGGTAAGACGCTGACTCACTTCTTTTGGCTTTCCGGTGCTCCCTGATGTATACATTACAATAGAAGTCTCATTTGGGTTTATAATCGGGGCAGGTTCTTTTAATGTATTTTTTGAAGATTCAGTATCTAAAAGAGAAACAATACTATAAGTGTTTTTCATTTCTTCAGTTATTATATGATCTGTAAAAAGAGGAGCATCGCCTCTTATTTCTTTTATATAATCCGGTTTTATATTCGAGCCAAGAAGTATTTCTTTTTTACATTGAAGAAGAGAGGTAAACGCGATTAAAAAATACCAGTAATTTTCGCAGTAAAGCATGCATCTTTTGCTGTCAATTTTATTAATAAAGACTCTCAGCTTTGCCGTCTCATTTAAAAAATCAATCCATGTTTTAAACCGCCCCTCACTGTAAGTTCCTTCGAAGCATACCACCTTGGAGTTAAGACGAGATTTACTTTTAAAAGCGGAAAGGCCTATTACTTGCGGAGTGCCTCTTTGTACTCTTTTCCTGACTATAAATTCTCCCAAGAATAACGCGCCCATAAGCACGTTTGGAATCCCTGTATTGCATATAGCCCATAACAGGTTAGAATTTAGAAAAATTGTAAGGGTCGCAATGCTTCCGTTAACAATAAAAAGACCGCACCATACAATGGTTACTTTGCGGCAGTAGGCTTGTACACTCTTTTCACCAAGAGAGCCTTTTATCGTTTTATCCTGTAAGGTGGCAAAAACGAAGATCATGGTTGGAGGAAAAAACAAAGTGATCCCAAAAGCAAAAAGAAAAACAAGGTTAATTATAATAGGATAGAATTTTAATATGAAAAGCGAACCTGTAGCAAAACACAGAGCTGCTGCCGCAAGAAGGAGAACCATGGAAATTATTTTTAATATTCTTTGAGTCCGGCTTGTCACTTAAGAATTCTGATTATCCCTTCTCACTCTCGATAAATGCCGCCAGAGCGTCAACAGAGGCAAAATGCTTTTTGCTTTCAACGCTTTCGGCTGAGAACTTTACGCCAAATTTTTTCTTTAGAGCCACTCCAAGTTCCAAAGCGTCAATCGAATCCAAACCCAAGCCCTCTCTGAAAAGCGGATCTGAATCGACAATATCCTCGGGCTTGATATCCTCCAGTTCCAATGTATCAATAATTAACTCTTTAATCTGCTGTTTTAAGCTGTCCATATCCTTCTTATACCTGATGAATAAAAATATTAATGAAAATATACAATATTTTGCGTTAATTGACAAGTATTTAAAATTATGATGTACTAAAAACTGATAAAATACATGAAACTGAAACTTATTTATCCCAAATGGAACAAACTTCCTGGTCAAACAGTCTTTAATCTACCCCCTCATGGACCTGTAGTGTTTGCCGCCGCCCTGCCAAAAGATATAGAAATTTCATTTACAGACGAAAACGTCCAAAATCTGGATTTTAACGAAGACTGCGATCTTGTCGCGATATCCATGATGCTCAGCACTCAGGTAAAAAGGGGCTGGGCTATCGCCGATGAATACCGAAGCCGCGGCAAGCAGGTCATTTTCGGCGGTATCTCTACCATGCTTCATGCCGAAGAAACCATGGAACACGCGGACTCGGTATTCCTGGGTGAAGCCGAAACACGAATGGAAAATGTAATTACCGATTTTAAAAACGGCAATCTTAAAAAGGTATACAATTATATGTCTCAGATGCCGGCAATAGAAGCGGTAGGTTCCGCGTGCCGGGAATTGTATAAACGCGAACTGTATAACCACAAGGGCGTGCAAATGGTAGATCTCTTCCATGCTTCACGAGGCTGTCGTTTTAGCTGTTACCCCTGCGCTGTTTCATACCTTGGCGGCAGATCATTCCGCCCGCGTCCCATAGACAAGGTAATCGAAGAACTTTCCGGTATAGAAAATAACCGCCTTTTTATCGTGGACAATTCACTTGCCCAGGACAAGGAATGGGAAATGGAGCTGTTTAAGGAAATGGCTCCTCTAAAAAAGAAATGGATTAGCCACACAATCGAGGATGATCCGGATGTTTTGGAACTCGCTGCAAAAGCCGGAGCATGGTATGTGTATCAGGCGGTTTTTGACACATCAGAAAAAATAAAGGAACGCGTAAAACGCTACCACGATTACGGTATTGGGGTTGAGGGTACAATTCTTTTAGGAACCGATGATCATACCGAAGACGATATCAAAAGACTTATCGATTTTCTGCTTGAAATTGATTTAGACCTGGCTGAATTCACGGTTATGACACCTTTCCCGCATACTAAAGTATGGGACGATCTTGAAAGGCAGGGGCGCATCTTTGACCGCGACTGGAACCATTATAACGCCGGGCAAGTCGTCTTTACCCCAAAACACATGAGCGCCGAACGCCTTGGCGAGCTTTACGAATACGCGTGGAAAACTTTTTATAAAGACGAGTCCCAGGAAGAAAAAATGTTCCATTTGCTGTCCGCCATTGTAGAGCGCGAGATGGAAGATGGAACCTACAAGCCCAGAAACAGAAAGTTAATCCATAAATCATTCGGGAAAGACGTAAAAGCATGAAAGTACCGCCTAAATACTACGATGAAATTTTCAATTTTAAGGGACAGTGGGATGTGCCTTCGTGCTGCGGTTTAAAGATTATCAATAAAGATAAGGTTACTGTAATTGTAACTGAGTTGTATCAGGATAATACGGGAACTTCTGTAACAGCCGCTGGGAGTTTTCTCGCAAGGCAAATCTGCGAAAGCAAAAATTTAAACATGGAAAAAATTGTTTATATCGAATGTAACCCGGACACCAGTTCTAAACTTTCATTTTATGATGAAGAATTTTTTATGGTCAGTTTTAAAGACGATAAACCCTCTTACCGTCAGTTAAGCCGCGAAGAAGTAAAGAATTTATTTTCTGAAGGGCGCGGTTAAATCTAAATTATCTGATAACGCAAAAGCGAATAATCTTTGGAACCAAGATTGTGTTTTGCCTCGGCTAATTTAAAGCCCGCTCTTTCAATAGCGTTTGAAAGTTCATCAAAACGATACATCTTGCTGTTTCCGTTTGCCATGCAGGTAAAATACAGAGATATAGCTTGAAGATAAAACGACGCCGCTTCAAAACGCTGTTTATCCCAGAGAGGCTCAAGAACATAAATGTTTGTATGCGGTCCTGCCGCCGCTCTTACCTTTTTCATTATATAGGTAATTTCTTCCAGGGAAAAACAATCCAGAAATTGACTCATCCAGTAAATATCCGCGCCTGAAGGTAAAGCTGTCTCATCGTTAAGCATATTGCAGGAGAATACATTAATTCTATCGGAAAAACCGGCATTGCCGGCATTTTTTTCGGCTACCGCTGTTTGCCCCGGCAGGTCCGCTATGATTACATTTACATTTGGGTCATGCCGGCAGCAGCATATAGCCCATTTCGCGGTATTCCCGCCAATGTCAATTATTTTTTTTGGTTTATGTGAAAATACAAATGGAAGCGCTTCTTCAAAACTTATATCGGAATAAAAATGATCAAACGCGAACCAGCTTTCTTTTACTTTTTCCGGCAAAGATGAAAGAACCTCGTAAATGGTTTTATCTTTATAACCAAAAACTTCAAGCCCCTGCGGTTTTCCTGTCTTTATAGAATCCGCAAGTTCAAAAGCGCCCTTGTAGCATACATCATTTGTAAAATTAAAATTTACCTTGGTCATTTCATCATCTAAAAGGAAGCATCCAATTTTACCAAGAACGAAACGGTCAGCTTCCCCTGGAAGATTTTCTCCCGGAAGCGCTTTACCCGGCAACAGCTTTACAATATTCATTCCCAAAGCAACTTCCAATAAAACCCCCGCGCCATAAGCGGAAATCCCTGCCGCCGCTGCCGCTTCATCAATAGAAATTCCATCTTTCGCGTCGGAAACGATCTGCAGGAGACCTAGATCCAATAAAGCCCTTACAGCTTGAAAGGTAAGAGGCGCGAACGCGATTCTCTGGGCTTCATGCCTCGCGTCTAATGCCTTAATATTGTCTTTAAAATAGTTTTCGTTAGTATATTTGGACATAACTTTCCTGTATATAGTATCATTAAGTATCATTAAAAATACCATTTTGTCAATACATACCCCATATGTATTGACCTAAAATTATAGCCAGATATAATGTTTAAAGAGATACTTTACATGAATGGTATAAATAATGATTGAAAAAACGATACACTATATTTGGCTTGGAAGCAAGGAAATTCCTGAGAAGTATAACGCTTTTGTACGCGGCTGGCGGGAACTTCATCCTGATTGGGAAATAGTCAGATGGAGTGAGGATAATTTTGACTGCGAGAGTAATTCCTGGGTTAAAAAAGCAATTGAACAGAAAAATTGGTCGCTTGCCTCCGATGTTATACGAAGTCATGTCCTTTTAAACTACGGCGGTGTTTATCTTGATACCGACATCGAGCTTTTAAAACCGCTTAACGAATTAGCTGCCGAGAACGATTTTTTCATCGGCTATGAATCGGATTTCTGGTTCGGCAGCGCTGTTTTGGGTGTAAAAAAAGGTCACAGACTAATCCGGGAAGTGCACGAGAGGTATCTTACACCCTGCGAGAATATTAATTCCAGTTCAAATATGCAGACAGTTTTGAATTTCAGCTCCTCAACCAAGAGGCTTTATAACGCAAAATTGGACGGAAAAACCAAAAAAATACAGGACAATGTGCTGCTTCTTTCGTCAGAATACTTCTACCCAAAAAACTACATTACCCATATAATAAAAATTACTGAAAATACAATAGCGTTACACCACCTTTCTTCAAATTGGCACTCTTTGGGCAAGCGGATAGGAAGAAAAATTGCCAAGGTTTTCCGGCTCATTCTTGGAAAATACATATTTGGCGGCTTTGAAAGAATCGCGAGGTTAAATATGCTTGGGAAGCTTAATAGAGAATACAAAAGAAAATGCCGGAAGTAATAAATAATCCTTGGGTAGTTTTTGGCATTTACGCAGCCGCTCTTCTTGTGCTTGTCAGCATGCTTATATTCCTGCTTTTGGTTTTATTAATTTTTTTTAACACCTCATACCGCAGCCCCTTTAAAAAAAGAATCAGAGAGTGTACACAAAAAAAAGATGAGTTACAAATGCGTATGTTTTGTGAAGGAGTGGATTGGGCGGAAAAAAATAATGATAAACGCGAGCAGCTTCATATAGTAAGCGGCGGTCTTAATTTATACGGTGAATACATTAATTTCGGGTTTGACAAATGCGCGATAATCCTGCAGGGAAGATCTGAGTCGCTGCTCTATTCTTACTATTTTGCCGATGTTTACGCAAAGAACGGACACAATATTTTGGTTGTCGATCTTCGCTCTCATGGTCTTAGTGACGGGAAATATCAAACAGGAGGCATAAAGGAAAGTGACGATATAGTTTTATGGATTAAACTGATAAATGAGAGATATAATATAAATGATTTTACAATTCATGGTATTTGTATTGGCGGCGCGACAGCGGTTTATACATATATAAAACTTAAAAACGAAGGTAAGGATTTACTAAAGAGGATAGTGACTGACGGATTATATAAAAGCTATTATGAATTATTTAAGGCCCACCCCAAAGCTTATAAAGTACCCATACTCCCTGTTGTTTATGCCGCTACTTATGTGGTTTTTTTTCTTATATTTATACTTACTAAGGTTAGACCTTTTAAGGAAACCCCGTTAAAATATATGAAAGATATTGATGTTCCGATTTTGTTTATCTGTAGTGTTATGGATAAATTTTCTACTAAACCTAACAGCGAAGAATTATTTAAAGCGTGCGCGTCGGAGTATAAAGAAATTTGCTTTTTTCCCAAAGGCAGGCACTCTCATGTTAGAGCTTCACAGAAAGTGGAATATGATGAGTTAATTACAAAATTTTTACAAAAGCATATGTAATAGAAGGCTGCCGGCAGCCAGGAGTTATTAGTTTGCTAAAAAAAATTCTTTTTACCGGATTGGCGGCATTTATTTTAACTCCTCTGTTTGCACGTGATGTAGAGATCATTGTTGTAGACGCTGAACTTGGCATGGCTCTTGAAGGAGCGATTATACGCTTATGGGATGGAAGCCAGCATATTTGCGATGAAAACGGTATAGCTGTTATTACCGTGCCGGACGACAGACAAGTTGTGATTCAAGTATTTTATCCCGGCTACGAAACCGGAAGGCTTGTTATACCAATACAGACCAGTAATTTAACACTAGGGCTTCGCTTGTCAGAAATATTACAAAACCGGGAATTCGTGGTGGAAGCGCAAAGGTACGCTGAAAAAGAAACAAGAACAGGACGAAGCGTCGCTATTTCGGGGCAGGATATAGGCAGGACTGCTGAAATTGGCGGTGTCGAAGACGCGATAGCTTCCGTTAAACTTCTGCCGGGCATAATCTCTACAGAATTTGCCGATGCCATGCCAAGCATCCGCGGCGGAGATCCACAGGACGCGAGCGCGTCACTGGATGGTTTTTATATTGACTTCCCGTATTATTGGGGCGGCGCTTTTTCGATTTTTGATCCGCGAATGGTAGAAAGCGCGCAGCTCTCTCATGGGGTTTTTTCCAGCCGCCATGGAAACACCATATCAGGCTTAATTGACATAACAAGCAAAAAACCCTCCCCGACTGAAACTGAAATGGAACTAGGCATCAGCGCGAGCGCGGTTAACCTTAGCCTTTCCCTTCCGCTTATGGGTAAGGGCGGCATTTTATTCATGGGGCGCGTTACTTACATTGATCCACTTGTTTGGCTTGCAAAGCTGGCAACTGAAATACCTGATTTTCCTGAGGACCTTGCGGGTTTAATAGACTCGATAAAGACAGCGCCGTTTATAAGAAGCGCGGCCATAACAGGAAACTATCGTTTTACCGACATGCTTGAATTACGCTCCACGGCTTTCATTGGCGCTGATGGAGTTGGAATTAAATACGAAAATTCATTTAATATGGACGGTCTTAACAGCGATGAAAAATTGTTGTTAGACTATACTCATTACCAGGGATTTTTAACAGCATCTCTTCTCCTTACCCCTCGCAGCGATATGCTTGTAAAGTTTTTTGCGGGTGCAGGGTTTCAGGATAAAGTTTTAGAAGAAGAAGAAAGCAGCAATATATACGAAAAATATTTTTCACAAAGTTTTAAAGATAATTACGGTAATTTAATTAATTCTGAAATGGCCGATTTGAATGCTCCTTATCTTCTATCAACAAAAGCTGTATCCTCCAGTTCTGAACTTATTAATAACATACAGGGACGGCTTGATTATGACTGGGAGATTACAAACAGTATTTTATTTGCCGCCGGTTTACAGGAAATGATAAAGACGCGCAGCACAAGAGGCTATCAGAATACGCGTATAGAAACCCGGTTGGGAGATTTTGATGACAAAGAAGTAATTTTTAATTCCCTTGGTATTGATCCAGATAATCTGAACCGCTCTTCCCTTGAAAAATATTTGATGGTAAGTAATCCCGCTATTTTAAACTACAATATTACCGGCAATACTATCTTTACTACATCGCTCTACGGGCTTATCGAATACAATTCGCCTGCCAAGCGCTTTGGTTTGGAACTTGGATTTAGAGCGGAGCACTATTATCTTTCCGGTGATAATCTTTCGATGGGGACAAGACCGATTTTAAATCCAAGACTTAATCTTGATTTTAATCTTTTAAGAGACCGCTTCATTTTCGAGTCAATAAACCTAACCGCGGGAACCGGTCTTTTTTCGTCTATGCCGGGTATGATCGCGTCGGCAGAAAAACAATTCATAATGGATGAAATTAAACCAACCCGTTCATGGACATCTGTTGCCGGAGTTGAAATGAAATTTCCTTACGGTATGTATATCAATGTCGAAGGCTATTATAAGCACATATACGACAGGATGTACGCTCCTTTAAACTATAATCTTGAAGGTAATATTGATACTCAATACTATTTTAACGGCAAAGGTAGAATATGGGGAATTGATCTAATGCTAAAAAAAGCGCATTCCCGTTTTTGGGACGGATGGATTTCGTATTCTTATAACTGGACACAGCATCGAGATCCGAACGCGAAGGATTATGAATTAAGCGTTAATTCAATACCAATAAGCAATGAATGGTATTTTCCCTATTACCATCGCTTTCATTCTTTGAATCTTGTTTTGAATGTAAGACCTGTTCAACGCTTAAATATATTTGTTCGTTTCGGTCTTGCAGGCGGAGAGCAAATTGCCAAGCGTGTCGATTCAGGACCAAAAAATTATCCTGTATATATATACGATTCGAATACAAATAACGGATATTTTATAGAAAAATATTATTGGGACGAAGTACAAGATAAAAATAACCGCACTACCCCATTAATGCAAATGGATATAAAAGCGACTTTTTTTTACATTAACAAATCAGGAAAAGTAAGGATGGAAGCATATTCCGCTTTAGAAAACATACTTTCCTTGTTGTATACTTCCCAGGGGAATACTTATTTTAACCCATACACAGGTGAAGTTTCCAGGGGAAGAACTTCGGCAAGCTATAGTTTGCCTTTTCCAATACCTTCTTTTGGGTTTAAATTCAGTTATTAGATTTTTTAAATTCAATTCCCTGCAAAAGCATAGTGAATATAAAAGCCGCTGTTAAACCAACCGCGACAGTAAACCCAAAAATATTAACCGGCGTAAAATTGCTAAAAGTTAAAATTCCAAATGAAAGAATGGAAGTAATAAATGATAAAAACACCGCTAATCGCACAAGTTTTTTTTCCTTTCCTATTTTGCTGCCGGATATGAAAATATTAAAATCTATCCCTAAACCAAAAACCAAAATAAGAGCGGAAATGTGTATAAACCCTATTGATATTTCTTTGACAGCCATGACAGCCAAAATAGCAAGTATTCCCAAAACGGGAGTTATGCAAATTTTTATACTCTCTTTAAAAGGATAAACAATAAAAATTATAACAGCGATAATGAAATATGCTATAAAAAATAACAGCACAATATTTCTTGTAAGGATATCTAAATTGCGGTTTATATCTTCTTCCTTATTTATTAAATACACAAAATCGTGCTCGTCCGCGATAGATTTAAATACGTTTAAATCATTGGCATGAAAAGGAAATACACAGGAATAATAATTCCCGTTTATTTCACCTATCCAAAGATTAGAAATCTGTGCCCATGAGCTTACATCCTGCACAGAATAATAATTCTCTCCGTCAGCGAATTCTGAATAAAATATTGATTCATACTCAGGCGAGAACCCGAGATTTTTATATTGCAAAGCAGCCAGAGGCAGCAAAGCGCTCATGGCTTTATAGGTTTCTTTTTGACGTTCTACCGAAGTGACAAACATCGAAGTTCCCAGAAATGAACTTAGATTTCCTTTGGCGATTTCTTCTTCCATCTTAATAATAAGCCGCTCTTCGTTCTTTAAAGTTTCTTCTTCACTGCTGCCTGAAACGATAAAATACCAGGGAGAAGAGCCATGATCCAGAACCATACTCGCTTTTTTTTCAGACTCCTCAAGGAAAGGCGACATTGTATAAAGAGAATTTACATCTGTTTTTATTTTCGCGCCATGGGGATTTATAAAAAGAATAGCAATAAGAATTAAGATTAAAACTGAAGCTAAAATTATTCTAAATACAGGAGGTATGGATAATTTATTTTCACGCGGCAAAAATTTAAGTTCTCTTTTATTTGCGTCCGGCAGTTTAATAAGCGGATAGATACAGTTGGCTGTAAGATAAGAACTGATTAAGCCAACTATTGTAAAAACTGAAAACTGTTTAAAAATAGGGAAAGGCGTAAAAAGAATGGAAAAAAAGCAAAGCGTAGAAGATATAAAACACATTATCAAACTCTTGGAAATAGAAGAACGAATTTCATGCCCGCTTTTTAATGTTGAATTTCCGCGCCACGAAATAAAATAATGAATAGAATAATCTATGCATATTCCTATCAAGGTTGTGCCGAAAATAAATGTAAAAACATGAACTTCCCTAAAAAATAAAAATATCGCCGCTGTTGACAGCGCCAAAGAGATTAAAATATCCAGTATAGAAAAAATAATGGGAATTGGCGAACGGAAAATAATTAAAAAAAGCCCGAGGATAAAAACCAGTGAGATAGTACATAGAATAACGATTTCTTTTTGCGCGCTGGAAGCGCTTTCGTAACTATGAAAAGGGAAACCGGAAAAATATAATTTAATTTCCGGTTCAGTTTCCTTAATATATTCCGCTGCGGAATATATTTTACCAATTATACTTTTTGACATATCAGCAACAGAAATAGCCTGAGAAGAAAGTGTCATTCTAAGGACAACATACCAAACTCCGTCTTTTTGAACCGACAGAACATCTTCTTTTATGCCAAGGTTCCCGCTTGAAAGCAAAGAGGATGAAAGAAATTCTTTCATTCGCCTCTCTGTTAGAAGAAAGGGATCTTTATCGATATGAGTAAGAGGAATAAAGTTAAACGCTCCGTAAACCGAGTCCAGAGCATCCATGGCAATTTCCTGCGCATTGCCAGATTTCAGCAATTCAATGGTGTTTTTCCCGGCATTAACAAAACGGTATTTGTAGAAATATTCGGCAATTTCCGCGATAGCGTCAGAATCATAAAGAAGGGAGGCGCTGACTACCCCTTGCGCGTTTTTAAAATCATTATAAAAAGAAATGGCTGTATTTTTCGCTTTTTCAAAAACAGGAGACGCGAAAATAATAACCGCTTCGCGGCTGTTTCTTTCTGAAAGAATGTTGTCCGCCTCGGCAATCTTTGGCGAGTTTCCCTGAGGAAGCAAATCTAAAAGCTGTGTGCTTATACGCAGCCCAGGCGCGAAAAACAACGATAGACCCAACAGTACAGGGATGCCTATATGTAAAATTAACCAAAATTTTAGGAAGATACCCTGCTTCCCTTGAGATATTAGGTTACGGAATTGTAAAAAAAGCTTCTTCATAAGCGTTAAGTCCTGCCGGATAACTTTGGTTTGACAATGTATATGTAATGACATCGCCGTTCTTTTCAAATAGTTTTATATATCGTATTGCGGAATCACCGCTCATTATGATCTTCATAACAAAGGAAGCAAAAACGCTGTTCTTGGGCAAAAGCCCTATGTTCCAGTTAGAAACACTGCCTAAAAAGAAAACTTCAAAATTTTCCAAAAGCCCCTGCCTCTGACCTGAAAATATAAAACTAATAACATCAGCCATTTGTGTAAAGGTTTCGTTCCCCTGAGAGCTTAAAACAGATTTTCGCCCATCCGGTCTTGACTGCATAATAAAATTCTTTCCCATAATCATTGTAGAAGGAAAAGGTTTTAACGTTTCCCAAACCATACCTTGTTCCGCCGCGATTATAAAATTACCGGAAGATATAAGAGATCTATCAAAGCGGTTTAAATATTTTTCCTGTTCAAAATTTCCTTTTATAATAGGTTTTTCCGCGAGATTCGCAAAGGCAGTATTAAAAGCAGCCATATTCTGCTGTCCCAATGGGTGCCGGAAAACATCTTCCTGTGCCCATAACGAAGAAATTGTAAAAAAAAAGCTTAAGAATAATATAAAAATATTTTTATTCACAGCCATTTTACCGGGTTCCATGAAAATCCCCTTCCAGAGTATACGCGTATCCCTGTAAATGATTTACAAGTTCAACAGAATTATTCGTTTTATTAATCTCGATTATAACATCATTCCGGTTTAAAATACGGCGGCTGCCTCCATTAGTTTCCATAATAAGACCGCTTTCTTTTAATGACTCACCTAACAAAATTGGATCATAGAAACAAAGCTGAAAATCGGCTATAACATATTCAGGCTTAATATATTTTACAGCAGACTTTGGAATAACAGCCGAGGAGAAACGAACTGCGCCGTTCCTGTAAGAAATCTCTCCAAGGTTTGTCCCCAACTCATTAAAGAAGACCATTTCTATTTCATCTTTATTCGCTTTTACCCATCCATTAAAAAAATAATCTTTACCTCTGAATTTGGCGGATAAAAACTGAGCCATATCCATGTCTTGTTCAATTCCTTCCGTGGGCAGTAAAACAAATTTTGAGCTGTCTGTAATATTTACATATATATCTTTTCCGGTAACTGACGCGCATGAAAGAACGCAAACAGCGCAGACAATGTAAAATATCTTCATAGCACGCATACATCGCCATTGTATGCAGAATTGCTATATTTGTCAAGATAACGAAACTTGCCTCTCTTTTTTAAATTATAATCGATTATCGTCAGTTTACCTTCCTGTCTTTCCAGATAAAACCTTTGCCTGTTATTGTTCTAAACCATGACCACGCAACCATGTATATATAATTAAAAAAAAGAAGCGGCCATAAAAATCCATATATCCATTTTAACCTCATGCCTGCAAACATAAATATCCATGTAAGCGTATAGAGCCCGACTATGATAAATATATATATTGTCCAGCGGCTTCCACACGCGATACATAAAAATAGCAGAGGAAAAGGTAATAATAAAATTATAAGTATTATTATTGATAAAGAAAAAAACAGAACTCTGTTTTTTCCAAGAAAATTATAAAAATTTTTTCCAATACCTTTTATCGAGCTTTGATAACCATTATACATACGGCATTCAACATGATCGCAGATATATAAAAAACGCGTGCTATAACCCTTCTTTTTAACAAGACGCGATAAATGCATATCTTCGCATGTTTTCTTTTTAAACGTATCACAGCCTCCGATTGAATCAAATACCGTTCGTTTTATCGCGATGAATTGACCGATTGCCGCGGAAAATATAAATATCTTTTTAAAAAAACGATTTATTGAAAGCGAAATTAAAAAACCGGTAAGACAAAACATTGACGGAATCGTCAGCAGTTCTCCGATTGAACCGAAAACTTGTCCAATATAACCTGAAACTAAATCCGCTTTAAGCCTGACAAGGTTGGTAACTGCCCACGCGATACTGGTCGGTTTATGTATAGTATCAGCGTCAGTAAAAATTAATATTTCTCCCTTAGCCTGCTTCGCAAGCTGATGTATGGCAAAAGGTTTACCGTACCAGTCAACAGGAAGCTGCTCTCCGTTAAAAACCCTTACACGGCTGTCTTCGGCGCTGATTCGATTTAAAATATTCAAAGTGTTGTCTTCCGAGTTGTCGTTTAATACAAGAATCTCATAGTTTTTATACTGTTGATTTTGCAGAGTCTTTAAACAGCGTTCTATGTTATCTTCTTCATTACGCGCGGGGATAAGAACAGAAACAAAAGGGCCCTCAAATATTTCCGAGGGCAATGAAAAACGCCGCATTTCATAATGATTCGCGAGAGAGAGAATAAAAAAATATGAGGCCAATATTGTCAGAATAGGAAAATAAAAACGGCTTAGTATTTCCAACAGCGACGCGAACATATTTGACCTCTTTTTAGTTTATACTATTAAATAATCCGTTTACAAATTTATTGGTTGGAAAGACTTAAAGTGACCTTAACAGCCATATTGCCCCAATATATCATTTAACATTTTGTTTTTCAATGTCCGGCGATACTTCCTGTCGGATTTTGCCGTTTTTGCGTTTTAAACTTGTTGGCATTTCCTGCTAATAGTGGTAAAATAAGCTAAGGGAATTGCAATGAGCGTCGATTTAAGCCATCGTAAAGCCGCAGTCAGGGTACGCCTTTTAAACAAAGACGGCTCTCCAGCGGCAAACCAGGACATAAAAATAGCCCAAAAAAGTCACCAGTTTCTGTTTGGCATAGGCGGTTTTGAAGGGCTTGAACTCGCCGGAGGCAAGCCCGGCGGAGAACCCATAAGTGACGAAAGAAAATCGTACCTTAAAGAAAAAACAGATAAGCTTTATGCCTTTAACAATTACGCTACACTCCCCTTCTATCTTGGACGCTATGAGCCTGTAGAAGGCAAGCCGGACGAAGCCCGTCTGATGGCGGCGGCTAAATGGTTTTCGCAAAGAGACATTAAGCTAAAAGGTCATCCCCTTTGCTGGCACACAGTTTGCGCGGACTGGCTTATGAATTATTCCAATTCTGAAATAATGCGAAAAGTGATAGAGCGTATTGAGCGCGATGTAAGCGCCTTTGCCGGTATTATTGATACATGGGATGTAATTAACGAAGTTGTAATCATGCCGATTTTTAACAAGTACGATAATGCCATAACAAGGATTTGCAAGGAATACGGGCAAATACCTCTTGTTAAAGAAGTGTTCGGCGCGGCAAAAAGAACAAATCCAAACGCGGTTTTATTGCTTAATGATTTTGATATGTCAAAAGACTATGAAATATTAATTGACAAGGTACTGGATGCCGGAATTCAAGTTGATGTTATCGGCCTCCAATCACATCAGCACCAGGGTTACTGGGGTAAGGATAAATTAAACGATGTTCTTGAGCGTTTTTCCCGTTTTGGCTTGCCCTTGCATTTTACAGAAAATACGATTATATCAGGCGAATTAATGCCTGCTCATATTGACGATCTTAACGACTGGCAGGTTGAGAGCTGGCCAACAACTCCCGAAGGCGAGGAACGCCAGAAAAAAGAAATCACAGAGATGTATGAGATTCTTTTTTCTCATCCTAAGGTACAGGCGATTACAACCTGGTCAGGCTGCGACGACGCGTGGCTTCACGCGCCCGCCGGTATTCTTCGCACAGACAACAGTGAAAAACCTTCATACTCCGCGTTAAAATCAAAGATAGAAAATGAATGGCGCACAGATATAACAACTCACACAGACCAAAATGGTTTTATAAATATCGAAGGTTTTAAAGGAAAGTATGAGTTTAGGGGATTAAATGGAATAATTCCATTTAATTTAAACGGTGAAGAAAAGGAGATGGAGCTTAAGTATGGATGAAAAAACGAACGATAAAATACATGACAAATACGAAGAAGAGCTGATTGAAAGAATATGGACCGCGATAGTCGAAAGGCAGAACTCTCTTAATGAGCAAATGGATAAAAGCTTTAAAAGATTAAACCGTGAAAGAGAAGAAGGAAACAAGCTCATGGAAGAGAGCGAAAAAAATTACTTCCGTAGAGTTGACCGGAAAAATATGGAAATGAAGGAGCTTGACACCCGGATACATCGTCAGCTCGAAGAAAATAATTTAAGAAGTGAAGACGAAATAGCGGAAGAAGAAAGAAGAGAAAAAAGAAAACTTACAAGGAAGAGAAAGAATAGAAAAATAAGAATAAGAACAAGCAAAAATGAAACACCGGAAATTATCGCGGAATACAGGCACGAGGATTACAGTTATATTTACGACGCTATAAGGGAATCGGATTTTGAAGACGAAGAAAAACAAGCGCTAGTGGAAGCAGTATCCGCCGTTCAGCAGAGGTTTACCAAATCTGCGGAGTAAACCTTACCAGGTTTTCATCGCTTCTTTGAACGCCGCGCCTGATGCCGCTATGATTTTTTCATCAACGCAGTAAGCGAAACGCAGCCAGCCCGGTTTTCCAAAGCCCGAACCCGGTACTCCAAGAATTAAATATTCTTTTAAATGTTCTGTAAATTCTTTATCATGTGCGGATAATTTTCTTTGCGGGACCTTGCAAAAAAGATAAAAGGCTCCCTGCGGGTCCGCGAACTCAATGCCGGCTTCTTTTAACACCTTTACAAAGGCGTCGCGCCTGCGAGCGTAAATGCTTACGTCAACTCTTGCTTCTGTAAGCGAAGC
>Ga0209755_10000716_pt1 | contig 58223 bp, 47 predicted proteins | sample TergutCo191P1_FD_187301 | JGI IMG/M metagenome (GOLD analysis project Ga0209755, IMG submission 187301) | Cornitermes sp. P1 segment gut microbial communities from Petit-Saut dam, French Guiana - Co191P1 (SPAdes) (version 2) | ecosystem: Host-associated > Arthropoda: Insects > Digestive system...
ATTTTTGTGAAAAATATGTTGACGATATTGTCACGGTATCTGATGATGAGACCGCAACGGCAATCCTCTCCATGATGGAAAAACAGAAACTGGTTTCTGAAGGAGCCGGAGCTGTCGCGGTAGCCGCAGTCATGTTTAACAAACTTCCGTTAAAAGGAAAAAAGGTTTGCGCTGTTGTTTCAGGCGGAAATATTGATGTTAATATTCTTTCAAGGGTTATCGATCGCGGACTTTTAAAATCAGGAAGACTCACAAATCTTTCCATAGAACTGATTGATAAACCGGGACAGTTAATGTCAGTTTCAACAATAATTGCCAGCGAAGGAGCCAACGTAATCAGCGTGCATTATACCCCGGGCGGAGAGAACATGGACATTAACGGCTGTTTTTTAAATATTTCCATGGAAACCAGAAACCATGAGCACCTCGAACATATCAGAAAGGCGCTTACGAACGAAGGTTTTAAATTGTGCTGAGCATGGTCATTAATGACGCATCTTGTATATCTCCTTTTCTCTGGGAGTTGCTTTTCGTATTGTATAATCAAACGGCAGGGTTTAGCAAAAGCATACCATTACAATGTGCCTTGTAACCAAACTTACCATCTAATTGAGAGGCGGACAGAGAGGCCTGACAGGAGAATGCTTTTTATTAATGAATTGGTTTCGGAGGATGACGGCGGCGGTGACGTGGGGAGGTCTTCGTCCGGGGGAAAGAGTTTGCTGTAGCCCCAGGGGAGTGCGAGGATTTTCTGTAAGGTGAGGGAAAGGCGCGCTTTTTGGGTTACGGGGATGTCCGGGATTGAGGCTTTGAGTATCATAAAGGCGGCTCCGATTCCGCCTAAGTCAAGGTCTGCATCTTCGTTGACTTCATTGCCGCCGAAAAGCCATTTTTGTTTATAGTGTATGTCCCAATGCGCGAAGGCGTGAAAGAAATGCAGTATTCCAAGGTCAATGTTATAAGCGAAGATTCCGCGACTGTGCCGCAGGCTGAGAGCCGCAAAACCGGCGTTAGCTTTTAGATCAGCTTCTACATTATAGAACTGGTAGGGAAAGAGAAAATACGGCTGGTTGGAAGTACTTAACGCTCCTCCTGCACCAGCGTCCGCGTAAAGCCAGCCGAGAGTTCCCCGGAAGGCGGTTTTAGGCCATTCGGCGGCGAACCGGTAAAAGAAAACCCCTCCGTTCCAGGCGGAATCAAATATGGGTTTATCATCATTGGTGACTATTCTTAAATCCGAGTCAAACAGGCGAAAACCCAGGCTGTGATTGTATAATTGACTCAAATCGTGGCTGATGTCCAGTCCGTAAGCGCACAGACGCGGAAGGGCAGGCTTGCCGAAAAACCAGTACATATCTCCTTCCTTCCAGGAACCTCGGCTGTAAAGGAACACAGGCGAGAGCGCGAATGTGCCTAAACGCACAGACGCCTGCGCGCCTATAAAGAAACCGGCTCCCCCTTCATTTAAGACTTCCGCTTCTCCGATAACTGCGTTTATCGGCGAGTGGTTTATATATCCTCCGCTTAATTTAAAACCGGCCAAAGGCATATCAAAGCCGAGAGCTGCGGATATTCCCTGAGCGCGGGCGTTAAACTGAGGCAGGCTGGAAATACCCTGAATATAATCCGCGTCCAGGCTGACATGGTTTGCAGGAGAGAGATTAATCTTTAGGTCAAGGCCGCCGTGCCAGTAACCGGAAGCGCCCTCGTCTTCTACCCACAGGGTTCCAGCGCCTGCGGAGATTTCTGCGGATATGCCGACAGAAGCGGAGTTTTCCTGCGCGGAAAGATGAGAGTAAGAAAGCAGAAAAAAGAGCCCCGGCAGCAAGGCCAAGGCTCTTTTAAGGAAAGTCACTTTTAATATTAGTTGTTGTAGTACCAGCCGTACACGACTTCTCCGAGATCAGACGGCAAGAAATTCATCGGCGTATCAAAATCTTCATCGCTTACAATTTCTTTGCCAAAGATAATTAAGCCGTTGACTACGGCTTTATTTACTTTAAGACCAACTGAACCAAAATTAGCAATCTGCGCTTTACCGGTAATTACTTCCCATTCTCTTTCACTATTATTCCAGTTTACGCCGTAGAATACAGGTAAACCCTGCGCGTTAACTTGAAATAGTTTATCGATGGCAAAATATCCCGAGGTAAAGAAATTACCGAAGTTTATGCCGAAGAAATCTTCGCCTGACGGTTTGGAAACGCTGGTTCCGAAACCGTCTTCATCGAAATCAAAATACAATGTGCTGCCGTTGTTAATGGCTGTCTTTAACTGACTAAGCCCTGTTTTGATCCAGTTGTACTCGCCTGTCAATTCTGCTTTATATCCGGAAGGCAGCCAGCTGGCTCCGCTAATCCAGTAATCATAGGCCGCTGCCGCGTCATCAATAGCAAGTATAAAGCTGGCTTTTGATTTAGCCATATTGCTGCTGCCGGCGCGTGCTTTTAAGAAGTTATTCTTGAAAGGAATGTTGGCTCCGGGATTTGCCAGACCGGCGTAATTATAACTCCATACATCTTTATTGGCGAAGATGTTGAGGTTGGTGTTCCAGTCATAGGAAGCTATCCATTCAAGGCTGCCTTTAACAACGCGGAGCAGAGAGAAAAGCACCTGCAGTTCCGCTTTGGTAATGAAGACTGTATCATCTCCTAATATCTCGCCGAAGAACTCATTAAGACCGAACTCCTGAAGTATCCTGCCGTCTACCTGAACAGTGCCGTTTAAGGTCATGCCGCGAGCGTAAGCCGCGTCAAATGCGGTGCCGAATGCAGCGCTCATCGCGTTATCAAGCAGAGTATTGAAGCCGCTTGTGTTCTTGCCAATAAGGTTACCAACCATTAATAAGGAGGCAGACTGCGCGCTTGCTACCTTCTTGCTGGTCAGCGAATTATTGTAGACAGTTGAACCTGTAAGCCACGTATATTTGTCAAATTCCGGCATAAGAACAGTACCATAGTCTTCATAAATAGGTGTTGAGCTTACTAAGATATATGTATATTTATAATACCCTGATACAGGCGTTAAACCATATTGCTCGAAGAAAAATGAACTACTGTTGCTGACATATGTGTGATAAACTCCTTTTCCGTCATAATATGAGGATATAGTACCGGTAGTAGATGTCTTTTTCACATCAGAACGCCACACAGGCTTACTTGTCCAAACCCCGTTTATATTCTCCGATACATATTCATAATATCCGGATCTAGGTTCTAAATCATATTCATTAAAGAACCACTGGTTATTACTGTCATACCAGGAATAATAAGTGTTATTTTCAGAGTAAGAATCTATATAACCGCCGCTGATGGAAGATATTTGCGTCTCAGACGCTAATGCGTAAGTCCATCTATAATACCCTGTACCGGTAGTTATACCATACCGCTCGAAGAATTCCTTTTTATCCCAGGAATCATTTATGTCATACCAACTAACACCGTAACCATATGCGTCATCATAATACCAATGAACAAGCCGTTCATCAGGATATTCCAGCATCCATTCATTGAAATTTATAAGGGAGTCAATTGTGCCCGGATAATTCCTTATGCCGAAATGGGTAGATAACAAATCGCCGATCTGCTTAGATACCGCGATGCCGGCAAGTTCGCCGAGAGTGGAATAGAGTATTGCGTCATCATATGCAGGATCCAGAGTGTAAGCCTGATTAAAATAGTTGATTGCGGTGTTAATGTTTCCTTTTATTAACGCTAATACACCGGCATTAACCAACTCCTTAGCGCTTCCTCCGGTAATTTTTCCGCTGCTGTCTTGAACAATGGTCGTTGCATTTGTAATATAAACATTAGCCACAAAGGTGTTTATTATTACAACACTGTCAGTATCCACGTTCTTGAATTGTGTGTCAGCTAAATTACCACTAACCTTAGTATCACCGCCGCTGCCCGTTATTACCAATACAAACGGGGTACCAAAACCGGCGCTGGGCGCGAAACTAATGTTATCGCCTGAGGCAGTCGCTGTACCTTCGCTGCGTAAAGTATCACCGCTGAGTGTCGTAATGATTAACACATAATCGCCGGATTTAATTATTGATTTAGCGTTGCTTTCGTAGATTGTCAGAGAATATGTATCCCCTTCAACCTCCCAGTTATAATCCGAGGATGCCCGCGCGCTGGTTGTCGGCGTCGGTGTCGGTGTCGGTGTTTTCGGGTCATCGCCTCCGCACGCTGTCATTGAGAATGTCATTACCGCTGCTAAGGCGATAGCCATTAGGGGAACCAATACCTTGCGGATCCAATTCTGATTCTCCCTTTTTGTTTTGTTTTTCATAAAAACTCCTTGGAAATAAAATATTTAATTATCCGCGAATCCGGATCAGGCCTGCGAATCATGGATAAGCCTCCTGAACGCCTTGCGGTAATTTACACACAATGAGAAAACTCCGGGAACTTTTGTTCCCTGCGGTTTACGGTGTCTTTTTTGATTTATATATCCTTGATCTAAATATCTTTGTTCTGGTACTAAAAGAACCATAGGGGGTAATAACAATTTTTCTGACAAATGAACGTACATTAATAACATTTCTTTACCAATGTATTTTAGTATTTGTTGTATGTCCACTATGTAATTACATGGGAAACGCCAAAATTCGAGGAAAAGCCCCCATGTAAATACATGGGAAGCCCTATGTAAATACCTAGGATCGGGGGTTTTCGGTTCAAATTGCATTGAATTCTTTACAGGCGTGTTCTATAACTTTTATTATGCAGAATTTACTGACTGAGCGCGAACAGGTAATACTTGAAATGCTGCTTAAAGGCTTAAATCCCAAAGAGATAGCCTTTAATCTCCATATTAAATACTCTACTGTCGATTACCACAAGAGCCGTATATACCGTAAATTGAAAGTGCAGAGCATTCAGGAACTTTTTATAAAGTTCCAGAAACCGGAGACTGATAAAAACGGCAAACCGTCTGAACCCGGCGGACAGGATGCCGCAGACACAGCCGAAGATACAGGCAGCGCTGATGATACCGCTGCCGCTTCACCAGAGATCACTGCTTTAACTTTGAACACTGCTTTAACTTTGAACACTGCATTAGCTGTGAACACTGCGCCAGCTGTGAACGATGACATACCCGTATTTTCTTCCGGCAGAACCAAAATGAAAACAGGCAGATCTGTCCCTGTTTTATTAATTGCGCTTGCAGTTTCCCTTTTGCTTAATCTCTTTTTTATTATACCGCTGATTCAGGCAGCGTCTAAAAAAGCGGGTAATCCGGTACACTCATACGCGTCAAAGGAAAAGCCGCTTGTTCTGCATTTTGGATACAATGATCCGTGGGGATACGAATTATTATTTAACCTGCCAGGATGGTTTAACCTGAAAATAAATGAAGGAGACATCTACAGCATTTATTATACATTTTCCTCTGATGTCGATTTGGATATGTTGTATATCAGCCTTATAGATTGCAGCGGTGATTATATAACATTGTCCAATGATTACTTTTTAGTCAGGTCCAGAGCTTTCGCGAATTTTGAATACTCAGGCACAGCGCAGCTGACCGCGTTTAAATCCGCAAGCAGTTCCGCTCCTGAAGCGAACATGTTTGATATTGACTCCGGCCAAAGTCTGCCGCCCGTAATTACCTTTACCCGCTTTGATGTAGTAAAAGAAAATTAAAGCCGCCGGATATTTACCTGAGTGAATAAAATGGCAATCCATGCATCCTGGGTAAAAACATGGGAAGCTCTATGTAAATACCGAGTGTACCGTTACAATAAGAGCTTTTCCAAACAGATCAGTCTTTTCATTAAAAGGCGGCATTACAAATGTGAACAAGGTTCTTCCTCCGCCGTTGCTTATAGAAAAATCAGAATACTAATAAAACGGTTCCTGTGCTATTGCGCCGCTTGTTTTAGGGTATTTTCCTGCGCTGTTCATTGTTATTCTGATACAAAGTTCCTGCCTTGACCTATATACCACTATAGTCCATAGTGAAACTACACTATAGTCTATAGTGAATGTTCACTACAGTCTATAGTTGATATTCACTATAGGCTATAGTGATAGGTAACTATAGTCTATAGTGATATTTAACTTTAGCCTATAGTGATAGATTACTATAGGCTGTATTATAGTACCAGAATAGGCCGTGTATAACGGTTTGTACCAGCCTTTAAAGTTACTGCGGGGTAAACAGTGTCATTAATCACCGGCTTTAATTCAATGGCTCCTCCGACGCCGCCTTTTGCTTCGCCTTCGCTTATTAACATTGCTTTTTTTTTACAAAAGTGAATAAAATGGCAATCCATGCATCCTAGGTAAAAACATGGGAACCGCTAAAATTCGAGGAAAAACTCCCATGTAAATACATGGGAAGCCCTATGTAAATACCCAGTATCGGGGGTTTTCTGTTCAAATTACATTGGATTTTTTACAGGCGTGTTTTATAATTTTTTATCATGCAGGGTTTACTAACTGAGCGCGAACAGGTAATACTTGAACTGCTTCTTAAAGGCTTAAATCCAAAAGAAATAGCCTTTAGCCTTAATATTAAATACTCTACTGTCGATTATCACAAGAGCCGTATATACCGTAAACTGAAAGTGCAAAGCATTCAGGAACTTTTTATAAGATACGGAAAATCAGAGGCTGATGATTCTGCGGACGATTCGGAGAGTACTCTGGCGAACGCTTCTGCGAATGATAAGCCAAATCAAAACGGCATACTGCCTTATTCCGGCGGACAGTATTCTGTAAACGCGGACTTAAATGCCAATGCCGCGGGAAATATTATTTCTTATACGAATGCTGACAGGGGAGCAGTTGCTTTCGGTACAGCTGACAATAAAGCGGGAAGGCTTGTCCCCGCCTTAATAGCCGCTCTTGCTGTTTCCCTTTTGCTTAATGCGGCTATGATTTATGCTTACATCAGAATCGCTCCTGATTACACAGAAAAGCTGACAAAAGAATTCGCGTCTGTAGAAGAACCATTGGTAATCACCCTGATATACGGACAACCAGGAGGATATAATTATAATTTTCACCTGTTTGATTGTTTTGTTCCCCAATTATTCGAGGGAGAGGTTTATACCCTTTATTATACGCTTACAACAGACCGTGATATGAATGATTTATCCATTGCCTTTGTAGACAGAAGCGATGAGGCGTCAGAAGGATGCTGGGTTTCATTAACTGACGCTCCGATTATGCTGCACGCAATAAAGGCAAATGTTGTATATAAAAACGCAATCAGAATAAGGGTGATTAAATCCGCATACAGCGACAGAACAATTTCCAATCTGATTGAATTCGGCACCGATAATATGCCTGACAAACCGCCTGTTTTAACATTTACACGCTTTGAAATAGTAAAGGAAAAATGAGCTTTCCCCTGAATGTTACAGATAAGTCTATATCAGGCTGTTTAATTTGCTGCCGCTGCCAATACCGGAAAGAAAATGATCATTATTCCTTTTGACAACTGTGCGTATTATGCGTATAATTAACATATGAGGTTTCTGGAAATTGAGAGGATAATAAAAAAGGACGGGTGGAAATTAAAGAATGTGAGCGGTTCGCATTATCAGTATGTTCATGCTGTGAAGTCCGGCAAGGTAACGATACCGTATCATGGGAAGGACTTGTACCCGGATACAATCCGATCTATTTTGAAACAAGCTCAAATAAAGTAGGGGGAATTGTATGCGTTTAACATATCCGGCGATTTTTTATCCTTGGCAGGATAAGGAAGGTTTTACTGTGGAAGTTCCAGATCTTCCGGGCTGTGTAAGTGAAGGCGATACACTCGCAGAAGCTATCCTTATGGGAACAGACGCAGCGTCAGGCTGGGTATTAACAGAGCTTGAAGACGGCAAACCCGCGCCTGCAGCAAGCCCCATAAAAAAAGTAAAGCCGGAGGCTGGCGGCTTTGTCAGTATGCTCGTTCTTGACATGGACGCATACGCCGAAAAGTACGGCAATAAAGCGGTTCGTAAAAATCTGACTATTCCGGCATGGCTTAACACATATGCTGAAGCAAAGCATATTAATTTTTCCCAGGTGCTGCAGGATTCGTTAACGTCAATTTATCAGCAGGAGATCGCCGCCTCTTAATGCTTCCTCCCTTGCGGCTTTCGGCGGATATTTTTTCAATAAGTCATGCCTTAGATATTTATAATCTTAATTGATCCCTTTTCGTTAATTCCGTAAAATTCCGTTACGAGAGGTTCCCCTTCAATACAGTCTATAACGGCGAATGTTGCGCCTGCTTTGCTCCGCGGGCGGGCGACGCTTCCCGGACAAACAAGCAATATGCCTTCAACGATTCTGTTGTAAGGAACATGGACGTGCCCGAATAACACAGCATCAGCATGGTTGCTTTTCGCTGCAGCGGTTAGTAAATAATGGCCGCCGTATAAGCTGTATTTGTGACCGTGGCATAATAAGAAACGATGACCGGAAAAATCAAAGACTGCTGTTTCCGGCATCTGGTAATCATAATCATTATTGCCGCGCACCAGTTTCCAGTCGCAGTAAAAACCTGCTGCTTCCGCAGCTTTTTGAAGGTCTGAAAGGCCGTCTCCGAGAAACGCGCAGGTGCAAATTGTTCCGTCAGGCGGAATAAAATTATTTGCCCAGGAAAAAACATTTTTTAAAGCGCTTACACTGCCGTGAGAATCAGAGAGAACAAGGAGTTTTTTACCTGCCATAATTTATGATACTACAATTTATAAAATCCAGAGTAAAAAATGTCCTAATACTGCTCTGTCAGACTTTGTTAAAACCGTATTCTTACCCTTGCGTTACCGTTGAAATGACTTCCGGCGGCGGCACCGGGGCGTATCGGGCCGAGTTCGCCCCTGTTGCCGTCTTTATTGAATAAATCGCGATCAAGCGGAACCTGCGCTGATATTGTCAGTGTCACGCCCTGGAACATTTCATGATTCAGGCTGACGGACGGTATAAAGGAAATATCATCAAAGCAGGAAATGAGGCCCAGACTCATATTTGTAAAATCACTGAAACTGTACGTAAAGCCTGCATATAAATAATGGTTATTGGAAAAACCTCCGCCTCCGTAGATTGAAGTTGATGATTTTTCCCCATTGTACAAATATTCCGCCAGAACGATTAAGTCACCGCCGAGGAATGAATAATCAAATCCCGCGCTGAAAGAAAGACCGTCCAGTTCTGTTTTTGCTTCGTGATTATATGTGTAAAGTGCGTCCATGACAAAACCGACAACGACATCCGCTTTTACAGAAAGTCCCGCGCGGTGAATTCCGTACTTTGAGCTGTTATTTGCAAATGGTATTTCATTCGGTATTTCAAAAGAATAGAGAGCCTGAACGCTTGCCCTGTCCCAATGACGATCCATTGATAAACCGAATTTAGAACCTTTGCCTTCCGTTTCAAAAGCATTGTGCGGAGAAGCGAAAAAACCAAGCATTTTTAATTCGTCTATCGGATACCATGTAAGGGAAGCTCCAAGCACGGCGCGCGGACGGGCGTCCGGTTTTATTGGGTTTCTTGGATTGAGAAAATCCGACGGTCCCCACACCTGCCCGTAACCGAAGGGAAGGCGCATAAGACCGCCGTTAAAGTCAAGATACTCTCCCCGCAGGCGGAAATAAAGGCGCTCAAGTTCAATCGCGGCGGCAAAGTTTTCACTGCCAATATTTAAATCCATAGCTGATAAACCTATGGCGGAAATTCCCGCAGCCGCCAATAAGTTAACCGCGCCGTATACTGTCGCGCCTTCCCGCAGCCTTGCCTGAAAGCGCAGATTCGCGTATTCCTCAATTCCAAAGGAGAAATCAGGCGCGTCTCCCGCTCCGGCAATTACTGAAACAGTGGAGTCCAGAACACCTGAGACGGTTATTTGCGCATTAATACCGGTAATTGCCAGAATAATAAAAAATGATAATGTTATTATCTTTTTCATGATTTTATCTCCATAAATCCCCGGTACGCCCTTGAAACTAAAAACTATCTTTCCAGATTACGCTGGCTGAACACGGAATCCGCAATCGGCCTGTCAAGGATAACATTTCGCATAACAAATGTTGTCTTTGAATCCCTGCGCATAAGATCGCGCATTATCCCTTCTACCGGAAAGCGGCGGCCGTTTATTACTTCTATCCTGACAAGCTCATATTCTTTAAGTTTAATCCCTGAAAGAGCGAACAGCTCATAACGCAAAAGATCCCTGTTCTCCTTGTCTATCCATAACTTGCGCGTAGCGTAACTTTCGTTTCTGTTTCTCGCTGTAAGCGAAAGAACCCATGAGTCCCGTCCGTTAATAATTTGGGAGCCTTCAAGCGCGGGAGTGTAGCGGGAAGACAGAGGTTCGTTATCAAGCGTATCTTCGTATGACATGTCGGATCCCATCATGGATTCGCGTAACATGTGCCCTGAAATCAGCATTACTTCTTCAGTGTCAGGTGAATATACAAAAAGCCGCCCATCCCTTTTTAAATACTTGGTTCCCCTGTCTTCGGCATTTGTAAACTCGATAAAGCTGTGCGTATTTCCTCTCGCCCATGCATTCATCGTTTTAACAAACCGCCGTCCCCCGTATTCAATGATGATGTCGCCTTCGTATTGAATTGTTGAGTAAATTTCATTGTTATCCACATGGCGCAGCAGTTCCGCGGCGGTCGGTGTCTGCGAAAAAACCGGAACCGCAATAATGGCAAGTAACGCAATCAGAAAAAATTTCTTGAACATAATAAACCTCCTATCTTCTTAAAGCCTCTACGGGCTCTACAAACGCGCTTTTTAATGACGGAATCAGCGTAAAAATTGACGCTACTACAACACCCATAAGCCATGCCTGCAAAAGTATCGCAGGGCTGAACTGGAAGAAAATCGCGTTGCTCATCGGCATCTCGCTGAATGTGCTGCCGAACTGTTCCATCAGACGAATAGGATAATTTGATAAAAGCCCCGTTATAATTCCTCCGATGGTTACTCCGGCAAGCGCGCCGAACGCAGCGAGAAATATTGACTCAAAGAAAAATACCCTTACTATTTCCGCGCGCGTCATGCCAAGACAGCCCATCATGCCGATTTCCTTGATACGCTCGTGAATTATCATCACGACAGTATTTATAATAAGGAAACTCGCGACAATGATAAAAACCAAAAACACAATCATATAAACTGAGCTTGCCGCCTGCAGCACGGCAACCCAGTAATTTTCTTTCCATTGCGTAATGACGTTTCTTTCTCCCAGGATATTCTGCATTCCGGAAGCGATAACGCCGCTTTGGTTTTCATCGTCAGCATAAACAACAAGGGACTGCGTTCCTTCATCAAGTACGAGTAAGTTCTGCAGGCGTTCAATATCCATTACAATGTAATTTTCATCAAGTTTGATATAATCAAAATTGAAGATACCGGTAATCTGCGGACGCAGGAATTTCTCGGAGTACTGGGCTGAAATTGTTTTGAATAAAAGCCTGTCGCCTATTGTTAAACCTGATTTCTGCGCGAACACCCTTCCTATCGCGATTTCATTCGCTCCTTTATCAGGCCAGCGGCCTTCAATTAAACCGTCATTCCGGTATGTCAGGTTGAAATTGTTAGCTGCCATTTCATTCCTGATATCAAGTCCCCAAAGAACGGCATGTTTTACCGTACTGTCCTGCAATGTCGCCATTGTAGCGATTCGGGGGAGCACCGCGCGCACGCCAGGGATTCTATAAATATCCGCGGCAAGTTCTTTCCAGATCTTTCCGTCAGCTACAGGAAATTGAACAGGCATATATTCACTCTCGGCTTCATATTGTTTTGATACAACTGTTATGTGACCTACTTCATAAACCTGTACAGTTTCATTTATGCTTTTTATCATGCCTTCTATCATGGAAGAATAAATAACAATGAAAAGAACAGCTATGCCGACAGCGGTAAAGCAAAAAAGAGTACGTCTCATGTTACGCCAAATGTTACGGTAGGCGATTTTTATTAGAGCAGCGGTTCCGCCTTTTTTATATGTTTTATCCAACATTTACTGCCTCCTTTTACTCGAATCGCAGACTGCTTGTTATGGGCATTTTCAGGACTCTGCGCGTTGGTAAAATCGCGACTAACGATGCGAGCAATGTCGCCGCAATGCCTGAACCAATAATCACAGGGATATTCCACATGCTGCGGAAAACCGCCATTGTGCGGAAACCGATTCCGTCGCTCATTAAATTGCCTAAACCGGTAAAATCAATTCCGTATTTCACCATCGGATAATTGACGGCGCAGCCGACAATTATTCCGAATATAGATCCAATGAATCCAAGAAAACCAGCTTCAAGCATAAAAGTAATTATCATCTGTTTATCTGTCATTCCCATTGCCCTCATCATGCCGATTTCCTTTGTGCGCTCAAGTATCGCAAGCAGAATTGTATTTGAGATTCCAAGAAATGAAAGAAGAAGCAAAAGAAACGCCAGGATTTGAGGCATCCCGATTTGAATCGCTTCATAATCAAGGTAATCCGCCATGTAATCCTGCCATACATAAATACCAAGTTCTTCGGGCATTGAAAGCCCCATTGATGATAAACCCCTTTTAAGTGCAGCGGTGATCGCAGCGGAACTTTCGCTTGCACCAGGCAGTCTGTCATCAGGAACGCCTTTTTCCCGGATTACAAGCTCAGTAACAACGCCGTCAAGCATCATTCCCGATTCATCCTGTAACGCGTCAAGAGGAATGAAAGCCGTGTTTCCATTGGGAAGCGGAGCGGGAGAGTTTATTACACCGGCTACAACTACATCAAAAGCCTGATTAATATGACTGACAGCGCCTGAAAATCCTGCGCGGATCATGGCGTCCAGAATCCGCTGCTTCTGTGCTTCATTTTCTTCAATAAGGAAATACGCGTCCATGAATTCTTCATATTGATAAGACGCCTGCACCAGCGCGCGGTCTTCGCTGCGAAGGGAAGGAAACAATTCCCCTTCCCATTTGTCAGCGCGAATCATGTCAGGCGTTGCCCTGATATCGATTGTCGCGTTTATGCGGACATTGTTGCGATCGGTAGCCGCGATTAAGTTCCAGTAACGGTCAAGGTCAGTTTTTGACGCATCGCTTTTAAGAACCATCCGCTCATTGCCGGCGGACGCTCTAGTGTCCACCGGAGAGAAAATGTCCATTGCGGATGACGGCGCTGTTTCATAAAGAGACCTGATAAACTGCGCTTCAGAAACATTTTGCGTAACAGATTGAATCAGTTCTTCCAGTTCCAGCCGCAGCGGACGCGTTGGAATGCCTATCTTCAGTTTTTCAGCGGCTACTGTTCCAAGAGCAATCTCAAATTTTCCGTTCTGAACAAACCGCCCGAAATCAACATATGGCACATAACGCAACACCTCGCGTTCTGCGTCAGGCTCGACTGCGAAAAACCTTATCGGCGCGGAGCCGGATACAGAATACATTGTACCGTTAAAAACATAACGGGGAGAAGCAACATAACCTTCGCGTGAAAGCGCTTCCCTGTAAACTGCCCAATTGGAAAAATTTTCATAGCTGGGCATTTCATCTTTTCTTTCAAAATAAAGATTGGTCTGCATTTTCGCAGCTCCTATTTCGAAGTTTACAATGTTTCTGCGCGACTCTATCTGCATGCCTCCAAGCCAGCTGTTAAGAAAAATGTACACGGCAACGCTTACCATAATCGCAAGCGATGTAAGAACCGTCTTTACCTTGTGACGCGCAAGATTGCGTAAAGCCATTTTCTTTAATTCCCAAATGCCGGTTAGCTTCATGCCGCCCCCTTTACCTCGTCGCTTTCGATCTGCCCGTCACGAATGTGCACAATGCGGCGTGCAAAATCCATAACCATCTGGTCATGCGTTGAAAAAATAAAGGTTGTCCCTTCGGACTTGTTTAACTCAAGCATTAGTTCCAGAATTTCGCGGCCTGTTTTGGAATCAAGGTTTGCGGTCGGTTCATCCGCCAGAATGAGAGCGGGCTTTTTTACAAGAGCGCGGGCGATAGCGACACGCTGCTGCTGGCCTCCTGACATTTCTTTTGGACGGCGCTTTTCCATTCCGTCAAGACCGACTTCTTTTAACACTTTCGCGGTACGTTCCCTGATTTCCTTTTTGCCGGCTCCGATTAATGTAAGCGGGAAAGATACATTTTCTTCCACAGAAAGAACCGGAATAAGATTATAAGCCTGAAAAATAAATCCGATACTGTGCCGACGCAGCAAAGCAAGTTCGTTACGCGACATATTTGCAGTATTCTCGCCGTTTACGATTATATTCCCGCCTGTCAGCGCATCAAGGCATCCTGCAAGATGAAGAAATGTCGACTTGCCGCTTCCCGAAGGACCCGCTATAGCGGAGAACTCTCCGCCGTTGAATTCCAGATTCACTGTGCGCAGGGCGTGCACCGTCTGCCCGTCAAGATCGTAATCTTTAACTACATTCTCAGCTTTAACTACCGTCATTTCTTCCTCCTGTTTTTTTTATTTCATTTAAAGCCGCAAGACCAAAAACATCTTTTGTTTTAAGTTCTTCGGCCATGGAATTCGGAACGAGCATCATTGAATTACCTGCTTTTAATCCTTCATTTAGTATTGTAAGAATCTTGAGTTTCATCGCGCCCTCGTTCTTCGCGTAAATTGATATCGCTTCTTCCAGTTTCTTCGCGATTTCAATTTCGGCTTCTGCGAGCAGAACGCGTCCTTTCTTCTCGCGCTCAGCCTGCGCAACACGCGACAGGGAATCCTGAAGCGGCTCAGGTATCTGGATATCAGTTATTTCAATATGAAGTACTGTTATTCCCCACTGAGTGGTTTTTTTATCAACATCTTCCTGAATTTGCTTTTCGATTATATCGCTGCGTTCAAGAAATGTTGAAAGAGCATGACTGGAAATTGAATTACGCAAAGCGGTTTTGGAAGAAAGCACAACAGCGTCAATATAGTTTTCAACTTCCAGAACCGCTTTTTGAGGATCCCAGACAAGCCAGAAACATATCGCATCTACATTAACGGTAACAGAGTCGCCAGTTAATGTTTTCTGAGTGGAGAAATCCGATACTCTGACGCGGATGTCAACAATTTGTGCAATTCTGTCCGCGAGCGGAACGAGAAAAAACAGCCCCGGACCTTTAACCCTGCGGAATTTTCCGAAGCGCAGCACAATCGCCCTTTCCCATTCATCAGCCTTGCGGATGGAAAAGACCAGAAGCAGCACAATCATAAAAACCGCGATACCTGCCCACATACCGGCCAAGTCTTCCGGATTGATGGATGACCTTTCCGGTATGTGATAAACAATCGAAATAACCGCCGCAGTTATTACAAGCGCGATAAGCCTGATTGCAGCTAACGTATAGTCCGTCTTTTTCGTTTTAAATAAATTCATTTTAAACCTCCTTAAATACACGCTCTTGCCGCATATGTAAACCGAATATAAAACAAAGTTTACAATTTCTCTTTTATAAATGATTCAATTAACTTGATCATTTCCCTGTTTTCAACTCCCAAATCGCGCAGTTCCTGAACAAACCGGCTGATAACCTCCCGGATTTTACGGTTCAGGCTGTCATCTTCCATAACCGGTTTTTTATCTGATATGTAAGTACCGCTGCCCACCTGTGTTTCCAGAATTCCGCGAATTTCAAGTTCGTTGTATGCCCTGGCGATTGTGTTAGGATTGGTCTTAAGGTCAACTGCAAGAGAGCGGATTGTAGGCAGCTTATCCCCGCTTTTCATCCGGCCGGAAAGTATTGCATACTCAATCTGTTGAATAATCTGCCTGTAAATCGGCGTCCCATTCAACGGATCAAGAGAAAAATTGATTATCTCATGGCCAAAACCAGTTGAAGGCTTGGTTGTCTTTGTTCCCGCAATTGTACTATTCATCTAGTACAATTGTAAGTGTATTAGTACAATATGTCAAGATAAAAAATATATTTTTTTATAGCTAAAAGCGGGAGTTATATAACCATTACAAGGGAAGAATAATCTGCAAGAATGGCATCTCCTGTGATAAGGCGCATGGGACAGGTAATTGCCTGCGCAAGAAGCATGTGATCGAATGGGTCATTGTGGATATGGGGGAGTTCCCTGTAAGCCTTTAATTGCTCTCTTGTAACCGGTAATTCCTGGAAATCATACATATTAACAAATGACTCCAATTGAGAGCCTGTAAATGACAGCTTTCCTTTACGCTCTTTTACAGCGATTTCCCACCAGGAAACCACGCTAATATAGATTTTAGTACCCTTAATGGAAAAAAGATGCAGTATTGGGTTTAACCGGGAAGAACCTTCAAAAAACCATATCAGGGTATTTGTATCAAGCAGCCAATTTATCATAATTTTTTATATTCATCTAAAGTCATAAAAGTGCTGTAAAACATTTCATATATATCTTCCTCTTTCCAGTTTTCCCAGCCTTCTGAATATTTAATTTTTCCTTTCATACAGCCAAACGCTTCCGCCACCGGCCTTTTTTTAGGCAATGATTCGCATGAAACCATCGCTACACTTGGTTTGCCATAACCGCCGATATAAATTGTTTCCCCTGCTTCCGCACGCTTAATCAATTTTGAAAAATTAGTTTTGGCGTCATGAATCGAGAGGGTTTTTTCCGTGTACATTGTCATAGGTTCTCCAACAAAGACATTATCATCTTTCACATCATTAGTTTAGTCCGGACTGGACCAAGTTGTCAAGAGATGTAAAAAAAATAATAAAATTATTGACTCCATCCCATTAATTCTTTGTACGTTGTAAGAGCTGTGCTAAAAAGAACTTCGTCAGCAATTAAAATAACAACTGGATTCTATACGTTTTGTTTCCTATTAATCATATCAAACCCGCAGTAAGGCACAAGCGCCTTTGGAAGCCGTACCGTGCCGTCTGCTTGCTGAAAATTTTCCAGAATTGCGATAATAGCGCGGGAAACAGCGATTGCGGTGCCGTTTAACATATGAACAAATTTGTTTTTACCATCGGTATCCTTAAAGCGGACATTAAGGCGGCGCGCCTGATAGTCGGTGCAGTTTGATGTTGATGTCACTTCTCCCCACTCGCCGTTATTGCGGCCTGGCATCCAGGCTTCCAAATCCCATTTGCGGTAAGCGGGAGCGCCTAAATCGCCGGTGCAGGTGTCAACTACACGGAACGGGATATTAAGTCCCTCGAAAATTCCTTCTTCTATTGAACGCAGTTCTTCATGAATTTGTCCGGATTCTTCGGGAAGGCAGAAAACAAACATTTCAAGTTTTGTAAACTGGTGAACGCGGTAAAGCCCTTTAGAAAACTGACCTGCCGCTCCAGCCTCGCGTCTGAAACAATGAGAAAGGCCGGCCAAACGAAGAGGCAGTTTATCCCTCTGTAAAATTGTATCTGAATAATATCCGCCAAGAGTAATTTCCGCGGTTCCGACAAGACATTGCCGCTGCTTTAGCTGTGCATCCTCACTTTCAAGAGTATAAACATTGGATTCTTCTCCGCGCGGATTAAATCCGATGCCCTCCAGAATTTCCTCACGCGCGATATCCGGAGTGATAAAAGGAGTGAATCCTTTCTTTTGTAAAATATCCAGAGCGTAACGAATAAGGCCAAGTTCAAGAAATACGCCTTCATTTTTCAAATAATAAAATTTGGTTCCTGACACTTTCGTTCCGTTATCAAAATCAATGATATCAAGATCCTGTCCAAGTTTAACATGATCGGCGGGATTAAAATCAAACTCAGGTATTTTGCCAACCCTCTTTACTTCAAGGTTGTCTTTATCTTCCTTACCGACGGGAGCGTCCGGATGCGCCATGTTTGGAATCTTGCGCGCTTCATATAAAAGTTCCTTCTCAATAATCGCAAGTTCGCTTTCTGCCGAGGCGATCTCTTCCTTAAGTTTTTTTCCTTCTTCGATAAGAATATTACGCTCTTCCTGCGCGAGCTTACCTTTCATTGCGCCCGCATTGGTATTTCGCTTTTGCTGTAATGACTGTAAATGAGTAGTAAGTTCAGTTCTTTTATAATAAAGTTTCTCAACCTCTTCGACATCGGCTTTCATGAAACGATCGGCGATATTACCCGACACTGCCGATTTATTTTCTACGATAAATTTATAATCCAACATATTTTCAGTATAGCAGAATATTAATTAATGTAATAGTATTACAAAAGGAGAACAACATGAAAGTATTATTAATATGTGATGATTACTGGCATCCTGGTAAAACAGCGGTTGAAGGCATTGAACCGTTAAAGCAAAACGGATTTGAGTTTGATATTATTTTTAACGCGAATGATTTTACCGCTGACATGTTAAAAAATTATCCTGTTGTTATTATGTGCAAATCCGATGAGATATCTCAATCCGACAAACAGCCGTGGAAAACTGAAGAAATCCAAAAAGCTTTTGTTGATTATATTGAAGGCGGCGGCGGACTTGTCGCGGTACACAGCGCGCTTGTGCAGGGAAAAAACACAAAAGCTCTGGACAATTTGATCGGCTGCCGTTTTCTGGGTCATCCGAATAATTGTCCTGTTACTGTCCAGAGCGTGAAGCCGCATCCTGTTACAGAGGGTGTAGGACAATTCATTGAAACTGATGAACACTACATGATAGAGATAACTTCCCCTGACGCCGATGTCCTTCTTGCATCATATTCACCGCCGCAGGGTGATGATAGTAAACGTCAGGAAGAACCGTACTATAACTCACCGGCCGCTATATACCCTGCAGGTTATGTACGGACTCAAGGGTCAGGGCGCGTGTGCGTTCTTACTCCGGGTCATTTAACAGCGGTATGGCTTAATCCGCAGTTTCAGAAATTACTGTCTAATGCGCTGAATTGGACATCCGGAAAGAAATAATATTGCGATATTTATACTTTTAACATTTTCTAATGATTATTAACCAATTCGCTTACAGTGATTTCCGGATGACAATAACCTGGATCTCCGTATTTTACCCTGCCGAATCTGATTGCGCGTAACGGGCAGATGTTAACGCATCCCTGGCAATTTTCGCATTTTGATGTAAAACACGGACGTCCGTCTTTCATGGCAATCGCGGATACCGGGCATATTTTTGAGCAAACAGCGCAGCCGTTACAGTTATCGCTGACACGGTAAAACTTATAAAATATTTTCAATCCAAGATAAAAAAGACTTACAATAAGAGCGGAAAGAGGACGAAACACGCAAGGATTGTTTTCATGTCTCTCTATAACACAGCTCGCGGCTTGTTCAGTAGTTTCTTTTTGCATTCCGCTTCGTTTTTCAATCGTTTTTGTATCCGGCGGTTTAAACAGCGCAAGATAATTTTCTACCGCGGGAATTTTACCAAAAAACATTTTATCAATTTTTTTCTTTTTTAAATAATGCCTTAATATTCCAAGCGTTCCAAGCGTTCCAAGCGGGGTTGATCCGCAGGTAGCAAATGAAGCAATATACTGCGTTTTAAATACGGCTTTTTGAATAAAACGGCGTACAACAAGAGGAAGTCCAAACGCGTAAGATGGAAAAACGATTATTACAGCGTCCGCTTCTACAACAATTTCGTTCTTTTGCGCTTCTATACCAATATTAAAAATTTCGCAGGTTTCTGCAGGATTTGTTTCATTTATTATTTGCGCTATCTTTTTTGCCGACCAAAAGCTGTTGCCCGTTCCGCTGAAGCAGTAGATTTTTGTCATGACGCATTTACCATCTCATCCCTATCAATAACCGTCCCTATCACCACCGGCATTCAGCTTGCAAGAATCTCCCTGCACTTCTCATTCTTAACTTCATTCTCATCACTTTTAATAAGCATATACTCAATTGAATCCACTAAAGCGGCGCGGCTTGCGTCAATAATATCCGCGCTTACTCCGACTGTGTTCCAGCTGCGCTGGCCGTCTGTTGTTTCAATTAGGACGCGAACACGCGCAGATGTCGCGTCTTTGCCGTCTATTACGCGTACTTTATAATCTTCCAGCCGCACTTTCGCGAGCCCTGGAAAGAAACAGGTAAGCGCGCGGCGAAGCGCGCTGTCAAGAGCACCGACCGGGCCTACTCCTTCCGCGGCTGCAACTTCGCTTTTGTCGCCCACCAGCACTTTTACCCACGCGTATGAGCATTCAATTTTATCGCCCGCGGGGTGTTCGCTCATTACGCGGTATGCTTCTATTGCAAATAACGGCGTATAACGGCCGAGTTCGCGGAGAATTAAAATCTCAAAACTCGCGTCCGCGCCTTCGTATGCCCAGCCTTCAGCTTCAAGTTTTTTTAATTTTTCAGCTAACGAGATAATGACGGGATGATCCTTGTGAACATCAGGCTCAATTTTTTTAACGCGCTGCGCTATCGCCGCGCGCCCGCCTACTTCGCTCATTAAAAGATGACGGTCGTTTCCGACTGCCGCGGGGTTTACATGCTCAAATGATACGCTGGTTTTTAAAACACCGTCTGTGTGCATTCCCCCTTTGTGCGAAAAAGCATGCGTGCCGATATAGGGCATATCATCGCTTATTGTTACATTGGCGATTTCCGCTACCCTTCTTGTAAGTTCTCCGATGCGGACAAGACTGCCCTGCGGCAGACAGCGAAGATTCAGTTTCAGTTCCAGTGACGGAATAAGGGCCGCAAGAGAAGTGTTGCCGCATCTTTCGCCGAACCCGGCAAGCGTTCCCTGCACATGAGCGCAGCCTGCCTTAACTGCTGTGATAGTATTGGCGAGAGCCAGACCGCAGTCGTTATGTGCATGTATGCCGAAGATCATTTCAGGAAACGCTTTTACCGCGTCCTGTACCGCTGAGGCAATCCTGTCAGGAAAAGAGCCTCCGTTTGTGTCACATAACACAATGCGATCCGCTCCTTCGGCGGATTTAATCGTTGACAGAGCGTAGCTGCTGTTGGCGGCCCATCCGTCAAAAAAATGCTCCGCGTCAAAAATTACAGTAAGACCTTCTGATTTAAGAAACTCGATAGTTTCAGAAATCATATCAAGATTTTCCTGCAGCGAAGCCATTAGCACCTCTTTTACATGTAAATCCCAGCTTTTTCCGAAAACAACCGCGCCTTCTGTCTTTGCTTTATGATTTAATAGAAGGGTAAGGTTGCTGTCATCGGAGGCTTTAATGCCTTTTTTTCGTGTGGGACTAAAAGCGCAGAGTTTTGCGTTCTTCAGCTCAGATGTAAAAGTATTAAAAAATTCCAAATCTTTCGGATTGCTTCCGGGATTTCCAGCTTCTATCCACGCGACTCCAAGTTCATCAAGTGTTTGCGTCACGGCGATTTTATCACGAAGAGAGAAATTAATTCCTTCGCCCTGAGATCCATCCCTTAACGTAGTATCCAGTATTTCTATATCATAATTTTTATTATCCATATTTAATTTTATGTTATAATATTTAAAAGGAAAAATCTATGATCGTTTGTATCGGCGAAGCTGTTATCGACATGTTTCAAAAAAAAATACCCGGTATGGGGAATGTATTCATACCGCTACCCGGAGGATGCACATATAATACATCTATCGCTATAGGCGCTCTTGGTGTTCCTGCCGCGTTTATAGGCCGCCTTTCGCGGAATTTTTTCGGTGATATTCAGGTAAAAAGACTGAAAGATTATAATGTAAGAAATGACTTATTGATCCGCTGCGCTGAAAATCCAATTTTAGCTTTTATAAAAACCGAAGAAGGAGGACAGCCGCAGTATGCCTTTTATGATGAAGGAACCGCGGACAAATTGCTTTCAACAGATGAATTGCCGCAGTTTCCCGGCGAGGCTTCATGTATTGTTTTCGGTTCTATATCAATGAATATGGAACCAATCGCGACAACTGTAGAAACATTAATATTAAATGAAGCATCGAAAAATACAAATGAAAGAAAAGTAACCGCGTTTGATCCCAATATCCGCCCGTTCATGATAAAAGATAAAAATGAATATATAAAACGTTTTTCCAAATGGGCAGGCGCATGTACTATCGCAAAAATATCAAGTGAGGATTTTGAATATATTTTTCCTGATACGGAACCGGAAGCGGCGCTCAAAAAAACAATAGATCTGGGTACACGCCTTGCGATTGTCACGCTCGGACCAGGCGGAGCGATTGCCCTGCTTAAACGCGATGACGGAAGCCTGACTAAAGTTCGCATAACAGGAATACATATTCCGCAGATAGCAGATACTGTAGGAGCGGGCGATACCTTTCTTGGCGCGTTCCTTGCGCGGCTTCATTACATGAATAAAATGACGCATAACGTCATAATTGATTTAAGTGAAACTGATCTGAGGGACGCCCTGTCTTTCGCGAATAAAGCCGCTTCCATTGTATGCACAAGATACGGAACGAATCCGCCGTCAATGGAAGAAATCACAGGTATAAGCTGAACACTAAGGTTGTACAAGCCCGCTCAGTCTTTGGGCCGTTGGTAGAATCTGCCGTTAAGCTGATAGGTTTTTAACACATTGACAAAAGCGTTCGGATCTATCTGCATTATTACAGGAATTAATTTTTTAACCTCGCTTGCGGTGACAACCGAATAAAGCAAAGTACGCGTATCCTTGCCGAAGCTTCCTAAGCAGTCAACCAAAGTCGCACCGTGATTGGTTAATTTGTATATATTTTTAAAAATATCGTCGGGTTTATTTGTGACAATAAGAAGCGTTCTCTGCTGATAATTTTTATAAAGAACCTTGAGAGCCGCGGTAGTGACATACTGGAAAATGATAGAATAAAGCGCAATATCAAGACCGAAAAGAATACCGGCAATTGCGAGAATTACGCAATTAATAGCGAATATATAATTCCACGCGTCTTTGCGGTATTTCTCGGAAATAAAAATTGCGATGAAATCAGTGCCTCCGGATGTCGCGTCCGCGTGAAGGCACAGGCTAATCGCAAGAGCCTGGAGAAGTCCTCCGAAGACGGCTGACAAAAGGATATCATGCGTAGTAAGAAAGTTTGTAAACATTGAAGGCATCCAGTCCGTTAAAAGACCGCTTACTATAACTATCAATATTGAATAAAGGGTGAATTTTTTACCGATATATTTAAAACAAACAGCCGCCGGTACCAGATTTAAAATGAAATATATTACACTGTACGGCACCTGAAACTGACCATAGCGAAGACATATCTCCTGAATAAGGAGAGTCAGTCCGGAAAAACCGCCGGGAAGAAGCCCTCCGGCATTAACGAAAGTATTAATGTTAAAAGCAAGAAGCACAGCGCCTGCCAGCACAAAAAACAAACGCCGCGTTACGCGCAATATTTTACCGGTCATCTGTCTACCGAGGGTCTTCGGTCTCTTCGACAGCCAGGCTGTCGATATTAAATCCGCGTCGGCTGAAAAGGCCGGATACCCCGCTTAAAGTTCCGGCTCTGTTTTCCGCAAGAACAGAAACAATATGCTGCTTTATAATACCTTTCTTACTCATTACTCTGATTATTTCTTGACTATAGGCGCCGCATTCGCAACCATTTGGTTAATATTTGCAAGATCGGCGCGTACTGTTCTGGCTTTGTCAATCGCGTCCTGATACCTGCCTGCACCTTGATCAATTTCCGCGCGATCGGCTGTGCTATGAGCGTTAATAATGCTTCTGTCCAGCGCGTCATAATCAAGAGCCATCTGCGCATAACGTGCGGAGCTGACATTGCTGGTGGTTTCATTAATCTCGGTTCTCAGTCCGCTTATAAGAGCGGCTGATTCTGAGGCGGCTCTCTGCGCGCCGGCTTTTCCGTCAATTAACGCTTTTTCCGCGGCGGCAATTGCTTCTTCGGCAAGGGTTCTGGCCGCGTCATACCGTTTTGAGTCAGCTTCCGTCTGCATGCGGCGCAAAGCATCCTGCGCGCGCTCAAGCGTTCCGCCTGCGAACTGAACCGCGTCAGCGTCATTTTCCGCCCTGAAAACCGCTTCACGCGCGCTATCCATCTCCGCTAAAGGCGGCTGCTCACAATTTAATACAAAAAACGAAATAATAATAGAAATTAATAATATTCTGATTTTCATAGAACACCTCAATATTAATTTTAATACAAAATATTCCATATATCCATAGCCGCTTGCAAAGCTCGGTTAGTTTTGCTGCGGCTAAGCAGTTTTTCGGGCTAACGCCCTGCAAAACTGCGGTATTTATAAGGAAGCTCTTACAAAACTGAAGTTTTGCAAGAGCCTCAGTGATAATTTACATTAATTCCCCTCTTGATTTATCCCGCCCGGCGCACTATTTTCAATATATATGAAAATTATCAGTGCCGCGAAAGGCGGACTTTTTATAATTGAATTAATCAGGCTTATCTCTTTGGCTTTTATAATAATTTTACGGGCAAATGAAAGCGCGTTTTCTGTAATTATTGTATTTGCGGCTCCTTGCGTATTGTTCCCCCTAATGGCTTTATTCATCTGGCTGGACACAGACCGCTACAGGGCGTTCACGCCTTTATTTATCGCGGGTAAATCCATAAGCGCTTTTATGTTACTGGGCTGGTTTATAATAACAGGACAGGTTACAATGTTTGAAGGGTTTATATTAAGCGGCGATTTATTTGCTTTAGCTTTAATTTTAATAATTAAAAAAGATTTGAATAAAATCGAGGAAAAGAAAATACTGATAGACGCACATAATGGAGGATATTAATGCGTGTTATTCCAATTGCGAGCGGAAAAGGCGGCGTGGGTAAATCCCTTGTTTCGGCAAATTTAGCAATAGCTTTTGCGCAGGCAGGGCAGCGGGTTGTGCTTGCGGATTTAGACCTTGGAGCGTCAAATCTGCACCTTGTTTTGGGACATCAGGCGCCTAAGGTCGGTATAGGGACATTCCTCAATAACATGAAATCAAATTTTAATGAAATAATTTCCGAAACCGATGTGCGCGGACTTCGTTTCATTCCCGGAGATAATGAAATTCCCGGGGCTTCAAACCTGACAATTATTCAGCGTAAAACCCTTGTAAAGAAACTCCTTGCTCTGAAGGAAGATACCGATATAGTAATACTCGATCTTGGAGCGGGAACGCATCAATCAATTCTGGATTTTTTTCTGCTTTCCAATCAGGGCATTGTTGTTTCAGCTCCCGCGGTAACGGCGGTTTTAAACGCCTATGTATTTATTAAAAACACAGTGTTTCATTTGATGCTCAACTCATGGGCAAAAGGTTCTCCGGCAAGCGCATTCATGGAAAAAATCCGCAAGGACGGAGCAGGCCATTCGAAACTCTATATTCCGAAGATACTTCCGGAAATAAAAAAAATAGATTCTGCCTCTTACGAGAGATTCAGCATGCGGCTTAATTCCCTTACTCCGCGTTTAATCATGAACCTTGTCGACGAACCCAAGAATGCGGATGTCGCAATGAAGATACGCCGTTCATGCGAAGAATATCTGGATTTAAAAATTGAACATCTTGGAATAATCTATCGTGATGTAGTTCAGGATACAGCGCTTTCTTCCAGATTACCCATCCTTCTTTATAAACCGCAGTCGGTTTTATCGCAGGCAATTTACCGGATTGCGGATAAAATTTTACAATCACCGGAAGATAACTTTACTCCGGATGACAAACAAATAGACGACAGTTTTCAGGAAGCGGAAGCGGAAGCGGAAATTGATTTTGACACAAAGATGGAATATATCGAAGACCTGCTGCATTCAGGCGCGATGAATCACGGCGATTTGATTGAGACTGTCAAATCACAGCAGATGGAAATATCAAAATTAAAAAAAGAAAATAGTTTTATTAAATTGAAATTGACAAAAGCCATACATCAGGGTTTTAAGGTATAACGGGGTTATATGTTATTATCAATTCAGTTTCCGTCATGGCTTAAGCCGGAAGTAATTCCAGGACTCCCTGTGCGCTGGTACGGACTGATGTATATCTTTGCTTTTGCGACAGCGTATTTAATATACCGCAGACAGGTAAAAGAAAGACAATTTCCCATGCCGGAAACGGATCTGTCCAGCCTTTTTACATGGGGAATACTGGGACTTATTGTAGGAGCAAGATTATTTTCCGCGTTAATTTATGAAACAAGTGGTATTTACTTAAGGCAGCCCTGGTTGATTTTCTGGCCTTTCCGTAACGGTCAGTTTACAGGACTTCAGGGAATGAGTTATCACGGCGGCGCTTTCATGGGGTTTTTGTCCGTTGTAATTTTCGCGAAAGTGAAAAAATATAATTTCCGCGAAATCGGCGATATGTTCGCGGCGGCAATCCCTCTCGGTTTTACTTTCGGGCGGCTGGGAAATTTTATTAACGCCGAACTATACGGAAGAGCAACAACAAGCCCGCTGGGAATGATCTTCCCCGACGCAAGACCGCTTCCGGCAAGCGAAAGCTGGGCGGCGGATATCGCGGAAAAAACAGGAACCGCAATTACAGGCGCGATGGTCAATTTGCCGCGCCACCCGTCTCAATTGTACGAAGCTTTTTTCGAAGGCATTGTCCTATGGGTAATAATCTGGTTTTTCAGAAACAGAAAACCGTTTAAAGGTTTTTTAATAGGACTTTATTTTTTAGGTTACGGTTTCTTCCGTTTTATTATCGAATATTTCCGCGAACCTGATACGGACATTGGCTACCGTTTTGAAATAATAAAAACAAAACTTCCCAGCGCATACGCTCATCCCCTTTTGAGTTTTTCAACAGGACAAGTTCTTTGTTTTCTGATGATCCTTTTCGGAATTATCTGGCTAATTATCGCCTCCCGCCTTCCTGACAGGGAAGTTATCCGCATTTACAACAGGCAGGAAATGGATGATGAGAAACAAAAACAAAATACTGAACAAGCCGCGAAAGACAGAAACCGCCGTCGGAAACTGCGTAAAAAATTAAAGTAGTCCAGGGGAGCATACCATTTTCCAAGTATAGAACTGCAGCTTTGGAGAGTATCAAATGTACAAATACGGTAATAAAAATATTATCTTCTGGTGGAAAGATCCATTCCAATCCGGAATTAAAAACAATTCAGGCACGGCAGAAAAAGCTCTACCGGTACGGTAGAAATAGTTCTACTGGGCCGGTAGAAGAAGTTCTACCGTGCCGGTAGAGATAATAATACCGGTACGGTAGAGATCAATATTCAAAAAAAGACGATTTTTCTTTCCGATTGATGATATTTTTATTATCTTATTATCAGGGGGTTTCTCATTCGATATGATATTAAGGAAATTTAACAGAAGCGATGCCAGAGTCAAGGCATATAAAAAGGAGATGTGTATACGCCATTATTTTATTTTTTCTTTACCGGTATTCTTAATACCGTTTTTAGTTTACTAATGTCCGTTTTTCTAAAATCAGATAAATAAATTTCATGATGTTTCCTTTTTTCATTTACATCATTAACCAGATTATTATTTATAATATAATTATCTATTAATTTCATTGTCTTTGGTTCATCATCAAATGATCCAATATGCATACATTGAACACATAAGCCTTCATTAAATTTATACAAATGCGCTTTTTCTGTATTTATTTTTTTCTTTTTTGATGCTTCTTCACAAGCCCATTTAAAAACTTCTTTATTTACATATTCCGGTAAACGTATCATTGAAATCCAGTTAAATTTTGATTTATTCTTAAAATCAATTTCTTTTTCCAATGTCCACCATAAACCTTCAAGAGGCGGAACAACATAATCAAAATACCCATTTGGAATATTTCTCCCTTTTTTGCTCATTTTTATCGTATATTGTACAGCGTATAATATTCCCAATGCGGTTTGATATTCTCCATTATTGTCATTTGGATCACCTTTTCCCTCAACAGCCGCAAAAGTCATTTCCGGGATTTTTATCAATGAAGGTTCTATTTTTGGAAAATATAAATCCTTATATTCCTTTTTAAAATCAATAATATCAGCCATAATTTACTCCTTGATTTATAACTAATATGAATAATTTGATGTGGTTCTCTCGATGTTTTTCCAGATATTCATGTTTTTAATCATAGTTTTCCTGTTCATTTCCTTGTTTCTCTGCTCAATTTTTCCAGTTGTTCTTCCGTTAAAAACCCTTGCGCAGCTCCTTTTTCTCCGATTTTATATGATGCGAATATTATTGCTTTTTCTATTGAATAATAAGGATCATTTGTTTTATTGAAAAAATAAATAAAAGCAGAAAACAGGGCGTCTCCCGCACCTATTGTATTAACTATTTCTCTGGTTCTTACAGCTTTATATTGCTTTATTTCATTCCTATCCCTAACATACATTAATAATCCTTTTTCTCCCATTCCTATTACGATAATTTGGTTATTATAAATATTTATTAATTCCTGTAAAAATAAATTCTCCCGTCCAAATATATTTTCATTGCTTAAAAATAATATATCCGAATATTCCATAAAGTCCTTATTATATTCATCGTTTACGTCATAAACAACATGAACATCACTTGCGATTATTTTTTTACAATTTTTTACAACCTTTAACATATCTCTTGAAAAATTAATATTACACAGCACTGCAATGTCTATATCATTAATTATTTCATTTAAAATATTCAGTGGGTATTTTGCTTCTTGTACGTCTTTTAAATCTAAAATTATTTTCCTTGCATTTTCATTATATAATATTATTGATTGTGATGTCCCTTTAATTATTGGCAATATATATTTTTCATCTACTCCAATATTTTTAATTTCATGTTTAGCAATATTTTGGTAAATATCATTACCGATTAATGAGAATAATGCTGGATTACCGCCCAATGTTTTTAATGCTTTTGCAATATTATATCCAACGCCTGAAACAGTGCTGTTTACTCCATTAAATTTATAATCTATAGGTGAATATTCAATTGGAAAATGATCTATTTTAACTGTCGTTTCAATTGTAATAAGACCGGAAACTAAAATATTGTTCATAACTATTTCCTCCATTCATCCGCTTCTTTTATCATTGCCTTAGTATCCAGTTTACAATATCTTCAAGCACTTTGTTATCAACATTTCCCGGTATTTCATATTCGTCAATATAACCAGTTGTCGATGTTATGAACATATGATTAAGTCCTTCATATAAGATGAACGTGACATTATTTCGTCCTGCAAGCAGTTCCTTATATAACTCAAAATCTTTTTCCGGTGAAACCTGAAAATCAGAGGAGCCCTGTAAAACAAGAAATGGTACATTGATATCTTTAAGATACATTGTAACAGGATGCCGGAATAAATCCTTTAGATAATACGCGCTTAAACCAGGTGAAATAAAAACAGCTTTTGCGATTTCATCCGGTAAATTAACTATTGTGTTTATCTGCTCATCCCAGCTGCTTGCAATGTTTGCAAGGGCCGTTGTTTTTTCTTCGCCTTCCATGTAATGTTCAATATAATTAATATTTTGATCGTAGCTTAAATCCATTAAAAATCTTGGAGAACCGGCAAGTAATATAAGACCTGCAAAGTCCGCGCCTGCGCATTGAATCCTGGGTGCTAACATTCCGCCAAGGCTATGTCCGATCATAAACACTTTTTTTTCATTTATCACAGCATTGGCTTTTAACATTTCTGCTGCCAAAATAACATCGTCAATCGTCTCTTCTACAACAGTTAATGCACCTCCAAGTTCTTCAACCATTTTAGCGCCATGTGTCAACGTTCTTTAATTATAGCGCAAAACAGCGATTCCGTTTGACGAAAGAAAATCAGCAATATCAAGATACGGTTTATACGCGAAAGCAGTACCGTTCATATCGCCGGGACCTGAACCATGCACAATAACAACAGCAGGATAACCTCCTGACGGCATTACAGTTTCCGGTAATGTAAGTACCCCCACAAGCTCCCATTTTGTTCCGGGCCCGATAATTACATCTACGCATGTGTAAGAGGCTGTAACATTTTGTCTTCCTGAAGATACGCATCCTGTAAAACAAAGAATAATAGTCATTATGGTAAATAAGTATTTTTTCATAAAATCTTCCATATAAATTATCTTACCTTATTAACCACAAAATTAAACCACCGCGCTCTCCTCCCGTTGACAAATTAAAGTGAAGATGTTTAACATTACTTGGTAGGAAAGGCGTGTCTAAAAACTAATTAGCGGTCTTAAAAATCAAATTGATAAGGAGAATTAACATGAAAAACGTACTTAACAATGCTTCAGCGCTAAGGTCGGCTATTCGGGGAATAACCGTTATCGCAATCGCTGCGATAATCGGGTTTGGGTTTATTTCTTGCGGTGGAGACAGCAGCGGCGGCGAAAAATTTAATGGTCAAACATTAAAAGCGGTTTTCCCTCTAGTACAACTTTGAATAAATACAAAATTTCAGGCATTACATTAGATGGTTTAAATGAAGCGGCTAGAGCTGCTGCTGATCCGGATTATAAGGGGTATTATGAGTACACCATTAATGAACAAGGGATGAAAATGGAAATACTGATGTTTGTCTGGTATAATAAAAACTTAATTAAGTATGAAAGTATGTGTGACTATTTGGAAGCAAAGCTAGATCTCGATTATTGGATAGATGGCTTGGGAGAATACATGAGCATGGGGCAAAGTGAGATACCACCAGGCACAATTGAAGCATCAAGCGGAACTTATGATTTTGTTATTAGTGGGAATAAAATCACTATTTCCTCTTGTTCTGTTCAATATTACCTGAAAAAATATCAAGAAGTACCTAAAGATACTTTAGCCGTAGGGTTTTCAACCATTAGTTATTGATCAATGACGATGTGTTGTTCGCCACTCCGTAAGACGATCGTTTGCTGCTGACAACGTACGGGTTATTTCTTAGTGTCCTGTTATATTCGGTTTGCAAAATAACAAATTGCGTTAGGCGGTGTCCGAAAAGTATAAAATACTTGTTCGGACACCTTCTTTAATGTTGTTCTTTCGTACTATTTCGCAGAAATAGGAGAAAGAACGAGGGCTGTTCAAGAAGTAACCAACATCTTGGACAGCCCCAACTTAACATTACAATCCGTCATTTGAATATAACAGGACACTAGCTGTCTGCCGGAACTCTCCAGCTGGAAATTGAATAGTACATATTTTCGAAATGAAAATAACTGACTCTAATTAATCTACCTTGAACCGGGAAACTTCCTTAAGTAAAGAATTGATAGCTTCGCTGTTCTTGCCGCTCATCTCGCTGACCTGATGTACCGCAATGTTCACCTGTTCAGCTCCGGTCGACATTTCGTTCATGCCGCCTGTGATTTCCTGCGTGGCTTTTTCAAGATTCTGACATTCGTGCATTACTTCCTTGCTGCCGTTAAGCATCTCTACAGAACCTGTCTTTACCTGATGAGTTGTTTCATTCAAACCGCTGGCACTTTGCAGAAGCTGCCTGCTTCCTTCTCCCTGTTCCTCCATAGCATTGCGGATATTTTCTTCCTGCTGTGAAACTGTTTTTACGCCCGATTCAATTGCCTCAAATCTTGTCATAACGTTTTCAGTGGAGCCTGTTATTTTTTTTATTGATTCGGCGATTTTCTTTAGCACCGCACCGATCGTTTTAGACTGCTCGCTGGAACTTTCAGCCAGTTTGCGAATTTCAGCGGCAACTACGGAGAATCCCTTGCCTGCTTCCCCGGCGTGCGCCGCTTCTATCGCTGCGTTCATTGAAAGCAAATTGGTCTGGCTTGCGATATTTTCCATCACCGCGTTAATTTCCAGCAAGCCTTCAGATTCACGGGAGATTTCCTGAATGTCAGATGATACTTCCTGCAATCCTACTCGTCCTACTTCGGAGGCTTCTATTAACGAATTTACATTGGAGGCGTTATCCATCAGCGTTTTGGTAACTGAACTAATATTAGCCACCATTTCCTCAATTGCCGATGATGCCATTGAAATATTATTACTCTGGGTTTCAACATGACCGTTAAGTCTGTTAATATTAACAACTACCTGTTCCATAGTCGCGTTAGTTTGCGTAACGCTGGCGCTTTGATTTATTACCCGGCCCTTGATACTTTGTATATTTGCGGTAATTTCATTTATTGCCGCGGCAGTTTCATTCATGTTGCCGGATAAACCGGAACCTATTTCTGACAATACTCCGGCTTGCTTTTTGATAAGAAGCACAAGGGATTTGATATTATCAAGCGTAAAATTAACATCATGGGCAAGATCGCCTATTTCGTCTTTTGTATTAATATTGACGGTATGCGTCAGATCGCCCTGAGCTACAATTTTAAGAGCATTGGCAACATTAAAAATTGGTTTGGTGATACTGGACGTAATATAAAACGCCAGGATAATGCTTGTAATAATCGCGATGATAATGACAACAATAATAATACGTTGAGAACTTACGCCCAGGTTATTGTTTTCAATTATAATTTCATTAAGCAAATCGCCGTAGCGTGTTTCTATTTTTTCCAAATCGTTTATAACTATCGTCGTATTCGGAGAAACATCCTCCCGAAGCTTTCTGAACGCTTCATCTCTTTCATCATTTTTAAGGTGGTTAATAATTTCACCCGCTTTGGAATGAATGAATCGATGCGGCTCAATAACCTGGTGAAGCAACGCGATAGACTCCGGGTCGGACATCTTTTTTACTTCCTCGCTGTTTAGATATTTGCCTAAAGAGCACGTGCTGGAATCGAGTGAGCCTGTGAACGCTGACCCTGTATACACTGAATCTGTAAGACCCTGCCTCCAGATTAAATGCGCATTTAATATTGAAGTTACAGTCACCCGTACTTCTGATAAATCAAGTATATGTTGGGATGAATCGGTTAACTTTGAGTTGCTGTAATATCCCACAATGCCAAGCACCAGCCCTATCGCTACAACAATAAAGAAACCGCCGAAAAGTTTTACACGGATTTTCATTTTTTATCTCCTCTTTTAAGCTTCTATGAGTACTTTACAAAACAATCTTAGTTCAAGTTTGTCATGTGTTTTGAATCATAAAATAAAAATAATAATTTTTTTTTTAAACGGCAAGAAAATTAGTAACAGAATCCGTCCCCGGTGATATAAAAAACCCGGTAATCTGTTAATAATAACACTTGTAAAAAAGCTGTTTTATCTATAAAATTAATATAAACGGAGGATTTATGACCTTAATGGAAATGTTGAATGCGGGTAGCGTATTTAATCTTATCGCCATGGCTGCGATATTCATTTTGATGATCTTTTTGATTACCAGAATCGGTAAGGGTGTAGAAGCGAGATTTGCCACAGACAAGGACGCACCGCAGGTTTCCGCTGCTTCAAGAACACAGGACGGTACGATAGCCGCGATTACCGCTGCTGTCAAACAATATAGAAAAAATAAATAACATAAAGGAAGGAAAAAATGCCAAAAGTACAATTAACCGATTTGGTGCTGCGCGACGCGCATCAGTCACTGTTTGCAACCCGCATGGTCACGGCGGATATGCTGCCGATTTGCGATAAACTCGACAAGGTGGGTTTCTATGCGCTTGAAGCCTGGGGAGGCGCTACATTCGATTCCTGCATCAGGTTCTTGAATGAAGATCCATGGGAAAGGTTAAAAAAGCTGAAAAAAGCTCTACCAAATACAAAAATCATGATGCTTCTGCGAGGGCAGAATCTTTTAGGTTACCGCCATTACGCCGATGATGTTGTCGCGAAATTTGTTGAATACGCGGCAAAGAATGGTATTGATATTTTCCGTATTTTTGACGCTGTAAATGATCCGCGCAATTTTAAAGCGGCGGCGGAAGCGGCAAAGAAAACCGGTAAGCACATACAGGCGGCAATTTCCTACGCGGTGACTCCTTTCCACACAATTGAAAAATACGCAGATTTCGCAAAACAGCTTGTCGATATCGGCGCGGATTCAATTTGTATCAAAGATATGTCAGGCCTTCTTAAGCCATACGAAGGATACGATCTTGTAAAGGCGATAAAAAAAGTCACAAGCCTGCCGGTAGAAATCCACACACACGCCACTACAGGCATGTCGGTAGCGGCTCTTACCAAGTGCGCTGAAGCGGGAGCGGAAATCCTTGACACGACAATTTCTTCAATGTCGATGGGTACAAGCCACAGCCCGACGGAAACAATGGTGGAAATTTTTAAAGGTACTGAATATGACACAGGTTACGACAACAAACTGTTACTCGAAATAGCAGCTTATTTCCGTGAAGTGCGCAAAAACTACAAAAAGTTTGAATCAAGCTTCCTCGGCGCGGATACCCGTATTCTCGCAAGCCAGGTACCTGGCGGAATGTTAAGCAACCTTGAAAGCCAGCTTAAAGAACAGGGTGCATCCGACAAGATTGACGATGTGTTAAAGGAAATCGCGGTTGTTCAACAAGACGCGGGCTTCCCGCCGCTTGTAACTCCGACAAGTCAAATCGTCGGAACACAAGCAGTATTTAATGTGCTGTTCGGACGTTATAATAAACTTTCAGGTGAGTTCCAGGATCTAATGGCAGGCAAATACGGCGCATGCCCAGCTTCGAAAAATTCCGAGGTAGTAAAGAAAGTTCTTGAAGCGCTTAAGATGGATAAAGAAATCACCCATCGCCCCGCCGATGATATCCCTGCCGAGTACTCCAAACTGGAAGAAGAAGCAAAAAAACTTTTAGGAACAAACTCAGTTACTCCGGAAGACGTTCTTACATACGCAATGTTCCCGAAAGTCGCTTCCGATTTCTTCAAGAAAAGAGCGGGCGGCCCTGTAGTCTTTAAACCGGAAAGCGAAGCCGCTCCCGCCGCGAAATCAACAGGACAAGCGGAGCGTTATTCTGTAAATGTGAACGGTACAAATTACGATGTTGTTGTCGCTCCAGCCGGAACTGTAGCCGTAGCAGCCACGTCGTCTTCTGCGGCTGCAGTGCCAGCAGCAGCTCCTGCGCCATCCGCAGGCGGCGATATTGTTCCGGCTCCTGTAGCAGGAACAGTTCTCCGTTATGTCGCATCCGAAGGACAGGAAGTTAAACCAGGAGACACGATTTTAATTCTTGAGTCCATGAAAATGGAACTGGAAATAAAAGCCAACGCGTCAGGAAAAGTACACTTCATAGTTCCAACAGGAACACAGGTAGTTTCCAAACAGCCAATCGCAAAGATAGGCTAATAAAATCAGGAGTGAGGAATTTGAAAGATTAATTCCTCGCTCCTGATTCCAAAATTGGAACAGCCTCTGTTAAGAATTTTCTTTAAGTTCGCGCAGTTCATGTAATGTGCGAAGTTTCCAGATTGCTTTTTCCTGAATCTGTCTGACTCTTTCACGGGTAATGCCTAAATATTTTCCGGTCTCTTCCAGAGTAAGGGGGTTCTCGCCTGTCAGACCGAAGCGGAGTTGGATAATTTTCATCTCCCTGTCTGATAGCTGCGAAAGGATTCCACCCATGGTTTCCTGCAGGGTCATGGAAAAAACCATTTCGAAAGGTTCGGCTCTTATATCGTCTTTTATCAAATCGGCCAGCCTTGTAAGGTTTCCGTCATCTACAATGGTGTCAAGGCTTGTGGTTTCCTGCGAAAGCTTTACAATTTCCTTTACTTTGGAAACAGGAACGCCAAGATATTCTGAAAGTTCCTCTTCGTTAGGATCGCGTCCCAAATCCTGGGTAAGCTGCTTGGCGACATAATAGCACTTTTTTATTGTGTTAAGCATGTGAATGGGAATGCGTATAACGCGTCCCTTGTCAGCGATACTTTTTATAATCGCCTGTCTTATCCACCATGTGCCGTAAGTCGAGAAACGGCATCCTCTTGTATAATCAAAACGCTCAACCGCTTCTATAAGGCCGATATTTCCTTCATCAATTAAATCCAGTAAAGACAATCCGCGGTGCTGGTAATTTTTGGCAATTGAAACTACAAGGCGCAGGTTCGCGTTAATCATGATATTTTTATAGTGAAGAAGCGCGCTGTCTAAAGCCGTTTTTTCAGACGCCTTGTCAATGAAAGAATATTGATTTCCAGCGTCGATATCAGTTTCGCATAATTTCCTCGTAGCAAGATTAGACGAAATTTCATTATTATCAGTTTCCAGTTTCTTTATATTTGCTCGTAAGCTGATAATCTTCTCCCCGATGTTTTGCTCTTCCTGAAGCGTCAAAAGCGGAAACCTGGAAATTTGCCTGAAATACAATGCCAGCGGATCAGATTCTTTTTGCGTTTTCATTCTTTTATGAGGCTTATCCAATATCTTTCTGGTTTTTTTCCCTGCTTTTTTAATTCCTATTTCCATTTTCTACCTCTATAAAATTTTGTTGAGTATTTAAATACCCAACCGTTTATGATCTTGGCGCCAAAGCCGGATCAAGCGGCATGTCATTATTAAAAACCATGAAGAAGAGCTGAGGCTTTTCAGAGATCGAATTTATACCCAGTCTCCCCAATTCCATTCCTGGCGTTACTCTGTCCCCGACATTTACTGTTATGGTCTGGCAACCGCCGTACATGTAAAAATAACCTCCCGCTGCTTCAATAATTACCACTCTGCCGAATTTTCTCCATGGACCAGCGGAAACTACATTCCCATTCGTTAAACACTTTACAGATTCATATGGCTCGCTTTCTATAACGACACCCATTTGCCCTGTCATGTATGTAATAACTCCTGGATTAACCGGCCAGCGCAACGTATTTAAAATGCTTTGATTTCCGGCGGAAACGGTGTTATTTGCAAAAGGATTTGTCGTGCCAGGTACTTTGATTACATCGCCTGCTTTAAGAACATGACTTGAAGAAAATCTGTTTATATCCAGTAAATTCTGTAAAGTAATGCCGTGAGAACGTGCAATGCCGTAAAGCGTATCGCCTTTTTGTGCGTTGTAATCAAATAATATTACTGACTGTGAAACTGCGGCAGGTAGAATCGATTCATTGGAAAATGCACTTTCATCCGATGGTATAACAAGTCTTTTCCCGACAAGGAGCCTCGAAGGATCTGTAATGCCATTAATCTTCATTAACTCTTCAGCGTTTACACCGTAAAAACGGGATATCGAGTAAATTGTATCCCCTCCTGTAACGATGTGGATTAAATCTTCCGCAGCAAGCACTTTAGAGAAATTTCCAAAGGAAAAAGTACATGCCAAAATAAAAAATAATATTATTCTTCGCAGATAGTTCACAACTCTACATTATCGGCAAATTATCTACAAAACTTGAATACATAGGGAATAACATAACCGCCAATATGGCGGATTATCTAAAGATAAATTTAATTAGGTTTTATACATTACATTAGTATTTTTGCAATTCGTCATATAAATGCTCAATTATTACACCTGCTTTTTCAAACATCGCCATAGAGTCTTCTCCGTCCTGATAACGGCGCTGGCAAACAACGCGTTTTATTCCGCAGTTAATGATTAACATCGCACATGTCCTGCACGGGGTCATACGGCAATAAAGAGTGGCTCCATCAATTGGAATGCCCATCTTTGCCGCCTGACAGATAGCGTTTTGCTCAGCATGAACAGTTCTTACGCAGTGGGTAGTTTCCTTGCCGTCCTCATGGAGCATTTTCTTAAATTGATGCCCCACATCATCACAGTGCGGAAGCCCGGAAGGAGCACCCACATAACCTGTTACCAATAATTGTTTATCTTTGGCAATTACACACCCGGATCTTCCTCTTTCGCAGGTAGCTCTTTTTGAAATTGCCTCGCAAACTTCCATAAAATATTCATCCCAGCTTGGTCTTTTATAATCGCCCATTTTTTACTCCTTGTAATTTAAACGGAACATAATACATTTTATCACATAACCGGATATCAATGAATGTGGAATTAATATATTTGTCAGCAACTCACCAATGTGGCATACTCAAAAAGCCTTAGTGCTAGAATGGCAGAATTATATACACAGCTTTAGTGACGAGTCCTCTACTTCGTCCAGGTAGCTGAACTTTTTCTTGAATGTAATAATTTAATTAAATTACGATGATTAGAGGGCTTGGTAACATAGCCATAGTCAAAGCTACCATAGACGCAACCAAGGCTTTTTGAGTATGCCATATTGGTAACTTGTTTACAAGTATTTTAATTATGCTTTTGCATAGTATCTGTAATAACTATCTAAACTTAAACGCCAAAAAGGCAATTGGGTTATAGGTTATCACAGACAGCTTAAAATTAACTTGCTTCCAGAATAATGCGGTATTTAAGATATACTTCTTCCAGGGTGTGCAGGGGGCCAGGTGCGTTGACTCTTTTCCGCAGTTGGCAGGCGCCTCTTCTTTCCACGAAAAAATCATAAATCGCCCTTGGGTCGTGATTGTTTACCATTGAATATACAGGGTTTGAATCCAGATACGACCTCACTTCCTTATGGCTTAAGGAGGAGACGCCGTAACGCCTTAATCTGCTTCTGACTTGCAGGATTTCTTCGTAAGAAAGACCGAAAAGGAATTCCTCAAGAGCCCACCGGGTTCTATCATTTGTAGATTCTTCCTTAAGAAAGTCTTCCCATTCTGTTTCAGTCCCCATATCGATGGAAATCCGCAGAAGTTCGGTATTTCCGTCCATTGTTCCAAAGCTGGGAGGAGACGAGTCCCTTGCGGTCCAGAGTGATGAAAGAGCCATTAAATGGCGTATGCTGCGCTGATCCGTGCCGCTGTCCCAAAGAGCGATAAGGTCATTGGCAAGTTTTGATTTGGTATTGCTTGAAAATTCCGGATCGTCAAGACAGGAAAAATAAACATCCTCCGCCATCAGGGTAAAAACAATTGAAAAAGTAATATCTCTTGCTTTTGTATGCAAGTTATCATTCCCTTCCGTAAGCCTTGTTATAAGCGAAAATGAGTGAAACTTCGCGACAAGAAAACTTCTAAGAGCCGCAACCTTTGCGGGAGTATGCAGAATATGACTTGCTGATGAGAAAAAAAGCAAAGATTCCGTTAGCTGATTTTCATTAACAAGAATATCTTTTACAAATTTTGTTTCTTTTATTGAGGGATAATCAAATACCGCATTCCCAAGATTTTTCAGCTGCCGGAACCTTTCAAGCATCAGCGTATAATCGCCGGTGTCTTTCTCTCTAAGCCATTCCTCGGCTTTTCGAACAAGTATTTCCTCGTCATCCGATAAAACCTGCGTTTCATGCAACGAGGTTTCCCGCGCAGAATGCGTCTGCGTCTGAGCCATAATGTTAACATTATATCATTAAAAATAAAATTTGACAAATATTTTTTTTCTGTAAAAAATCGTCTTTCCCCTAAAAAATGCGTTATATTACTTCCAGGACAGTATATATCCATTGCAATATTAAGGAATTCGCATGAAAGAAAGAAAATATTTAAAATTATCCTTTATTCTGCCAATAATATCCGGCATTATGTCGGGTACAGTATTGTTTGCGCTGGGCCAGGCCGAAGACGCGCCCGGGCTTTGCCTTATGGGACTTACCGCCGCCTTTTTTCTGATAATGTGGGCCATTTACAACGCAGGCATGATTACAGGACATCAATTGATGTTTATTCTGCCTTTATGCTTTGGAATTGGCGGGTTTGTCCTGTCAATCGTTCTTCAGCTTGACGGTGAATTTAAAGAAATGCCCTACCTGCTTTATATTGGGTTATTTATTAGCATAACGCTGCTTTTTACAGCATTTATTTTAAAACGGCGCTTGTATACCCGGAAAGCGTAAGAATGTTTTTAACAAAGCTTGCGCTGCCTGCTCCGGCAAATCCCCTTAACACAGAAAAATTGATATCCGTGTAAAGGCTTAAATCGACGTTTACTTCATTCGCGCCAGTGTTATGAAATACCGCAGCTTTGCTGCCGTTGTAATCTGAAATAAAACCGCCGAATGTTGTATACTGCGAAAAATTTAAAGGTTCGATAGTGCCTCTTGCTATCTCAGGATTCGCGTTACGCAGCCTTATAAGTTTTTTATAATGATTTAAAAGGCTGTCTTTTTTTGACAGCTGGCTCTTTATAGTCCCGTTTGTTTGATTTGCGCTGTCATAAGAAGCGCCTTCAGGATCCTTTACTGTATCATTATCGCCCCAGAGCATCGCTAACCTTCTGTTCGCATCCGTATTCGCCGATCCTCTGGATCCTTTCATGCCTATTTCTTCGCCGTAATAAATAAAAGGACTCCCGCTTGAAAGAATGTAAAGGTTAGCTGCAATATGCATTACGTAATCGTTAACCGGCAGAAAACCCGCGGCCCTGTCCATGTCATGGTTAGTGATAAAAGGGTGTAAAACGGCGAGAGGGTTTATAGTCATTACCTGTTTTTGATAAAGGGTAAGACGCCGTAAAAATTCGGTAACATCAGAAATTCCCATGACGGTATTGTAAATATCACCGGAGGCACCGGACATTACAAAATCAAAGCAATTGACGGCTTCATAATAATTCTGGACTGACATAACGCCGGACCAGTTTTCCGCGACAATATAAACATCATTATTTATTTTTACACATTCATCGTTGAACCATTTTAAAAACTGTATGTTCCTGTAATCTTCCTTAAAATAAATGTAACTGACAGCGTCCAGCCTGAATCCCGCCGCTCCCTTATCAAGCCAGAATTTTACAATATTAATAATTTCGCGGCGCACATCTGGATTATCAAGATCAAGTTCAGGCATTTGAGATGAAAAGTTTCCCTCATAATAATATTGAGTTCCGTCAGGGGATTTCTCAAATTCATACCATGTTCTTCCGCTGATTCTTTCGGTTTCAAGGACATAATATTTCACGATTGGATCATTAAGATTACCCTGTTTAACAGCGCTCTTCGCGTCCAAAAACCATTGGTTCTGCGAAGAAGTATGATTGAGTACAAGATCAATTATCAGCTTGATTCCGCGCTTATTACATTCCGCGGCAAGTTCTTCAAAGTCAGCCATTGTGCCGAATCTTGAATCTATACGGTAGTAATCAATTACATCATATTTATGATAACTCGGAGACGGCATTACCGGCGTAAGCCAGATTCCTTCTACGCCAAGACTCTTTCCGGAACCCGGCTTGCCGTCATTAAGATAATCAAGCCGGTTTATTATTCCTCTGAGATCGCCTATGCCGTCTTTATTCGAGTCCGAGAACGCGCCAACAAAGATTTCATAAAAAGTACGGTAATTATCTGTTACTTCCATGTACTCCAGATTTTTGTCCGATACCTTGTATTCACATCCTGAAAAAAAAACAAATACAGCCAAAGTAAAAAGCAGAGAAGAAATAAATTGATTTTTCATGTTACGCCTTAACCTTTAACCGATCCGGCCGTAACTCCTTCGATATAGAATTTCTGCATTGACAGGAACAGACCAACAATAGGAATTGCGATAAACAGACATCCTGCGGCAAACATTGTAAAAACATTGGAATCCACCCTTTGTCCGTACATCATATAATAAAGACCTACCGCTGTTGTATGCAATTGAACATTCTGCTCGCCTAAAATAATCCGCGCAAGAATAAAATCCATCCAGGGAGCCATAAACGCCATAAGGGCGGTATAAACGATTATCGGCCTTGATACCGGAAGGATAATGGAGAAAAATATTCTCGATTGCATCGCTCCATCAATTTTGGCCGCTTCGATTAATGAATCCGGAATTGTATCGAAGAATCCTTTAGCGATATAAAAACCCAAACCCGCGCTTACGGAATAAACAAGAACAAGCGCGACATGAGACTGGGTAAGTCCCAATGCTTTCAAAATATAGTAAATCGCAATCATCGACATGAATCCGGGAAACAGCCCAAGAATCATCGCGATATTCATGATCGGCTTTCTCATTTTAAAACGCATCTTGCTCATGACATAGGCGGTGCTTAAAACAAGAAATGTGGCGATTGTAGTGCTGAAAACGGCCACACCAAGGGTATTTGTCACCCACCTTCCGAATTGAGTAGTTGTAAACAGCCTTATGAAATTTTCAAAACCAAGGCTCTTTGGAAAATAATGTGAGACAACAATTCCGATTAGATTACCCTGATCGTTATATTCATTCCTGAACGCGCTGAGCACTATCCATAACATTGGATACAGCCAGATAACCGCAAAAACAATCAGCACAGTATATACAGCCGCAATGGAGGCAACTTCGGATCTTTTTATTGAACCTTTTATAATGGTTTTTATCATTGGAACGCATCCTCCTCTTTATAAGCTTTGGATCTTCGATACGTAATTAATGTTATTACCGAAGTACAAATAAACGTCATTATCCCTATAACAGCGCCAAGATTATACTCTCTTTCATCAATTGATAATTTATACAGCCATGTTACCAGAAGATCAGTAGTGCCTGCTACGTAACCGCCGGGAGCGCGCGGGCCGCCTTTTGTAAGAAGGTATATAACATTAAAACTGTTAAAATTGCCGACAAACGAAGAAATAAGATACGGTGTGGTAACAAATATAATATACGGCATTGTGATTTTCACTAAAATTTTGAATTTGCCCGCCCCGTCGATTCTGGCAGCTTCATAAAGATCACCCGGTATATTCATCAATATGCCTGTAGTCATAAGCAAGGTATACGGAACGCCAATCCAGAAATTTGTAAGTATTATTGTTATCCTTGTTCTTAATACATTGTCTGAATTTTCTAGAAAGGAAATAGGTTCGCTGGTAATGCCGAGGTTCGCCAATAATGTATTAAAAGGTCCAAGTTCGCCGAGCAAAGCCCTGACTGCAAGCAGGGATACAAATTGCGGCATTGCGATGGTAAGAATAAAAATGGTTCTCCAAAAAACCTTAAATCTGACGCCTTTCATATTTATCATGATTCCAAGAAATATGCCGCCGAAATAACAGGTAAAAGTCGCGAAAACTGTCCATGTTAAAGTCCAGCCCAGAACAGGAAGGAATCTCTGCCCTATCTCGCCCGACCTTGTAAAAAGAGCCGCAATATTTTCAAATCCGACCCAGTCAAGCAGAATCTCTCCCTGATGCATGCTGTCAAAATTGGTAAATGCGATAAAAATCATAAAAACCGTAGGCATAATCGTAAACACCGAAACACCGATAAATGTCGGAGTAAGAAGTGTTACGTGAAAATTGTTATCCATGAGAAGCTTTATATCTTCGCTAAAGGTAAGGGCTCTGCCGTTTTTGCGCTTGTCGCATTCTGCTTTATATGCGCTGTTAAGGCTGCCAAGATACAGGAGGAAGAATAGAACGATAGTTCCCATCGTTACAACGCCGAAAAGCATCATAAGCATTGAGTTATCGGCTTTTGATAAAATATCTCCGGGGTTTGTGCCAAGTGTTTTAAAGTTAACAAGCGCTTTATAGCCAAACGGTGTATCGTTCACCTTTGGACAAAAAACCATAAAGGCGATAAAAAGCGACTGGAAAGCAAGATAGATAAATCCCTTTAATACCTGCCTGTGCCAAAAATTGCCAAACCCCATTATTAGATGGGACATTTTAACCGGAAAACCGCCGTCCATAAACCTTTTACAAAAGGTAACAAAAAAGTTTTTTATTCCCCTAAAAAAAGAAACGGCGATTCCCTTGAAGAAAACGCCTATCCCGATAAAAAAATCCAAAACTAAATTATCATGATGATTTTCTATTTGCACGAAACATTCACCTCATTATAAATAAGACTCCTGTAAAAATTAATTTACAGGAGCCTGCCATGGTTATTAATCAATATTGAAAAACGGCATTATGGTCTTTGTCCGGTTCTCCAGAGAGATTGAATAACCGCCAAGCCTGCCCTGATTTGAGCAGTATTGCCATATTGATTTCCGTTGTTTGTTAGGATATCCAGCACAATTCCATTAGCGCCTGAACCATAATAATTACCGCCCATTTGAGGATCTACGCCAAACGGCTGAGCAATTCCCCTGCTGAACATTTCTATCTGGGTGCGCGCAAGTAAATTATTCCTGATGCTTGCGAATTCCGTGCTTGCGTTTTTGTACGCGGGAAGATTATCACATTCAGCGAATGATTGTTCCTGAACTTCCTTGCTGGAAATATATAATAATACCTGCTGCACCGCAGCCGCTCTTGCGGCTTGCGCCTGATCGCTCATATTATATTTCTTCATAACAAACATTTTTGTATCCGCAAAAGTACCGGATCTCATTACTGTCCCTGCCGGAATATTTGTTCCTGCTACATCTGCGGCGGTAAGTGTAAAGTTCGGAAGTATGGTTATTCCGAGATTGCTTCCGAGAGCCGCGCTCGCGGCGGAATTATGCCAGGCGCCGCTGATTACGGCAAGAGTGCGTTCATTGGCCATTTCGATTTCCCAGCCTGAATCTGACGGTCTTCTGCCGCCGTTCGCGTTAGTAAAAAATCTCTGTCCCCATTGCATGGTAGCAACCGCCAGATCAGAGGTAAAATTGGCGCTGTTTAAAGTACCGTCCTCATAAAGATTGGCGGCGCGCGTTCCGTCAGATTCCCTTGACGCGAGAACAAGAAATGAATTGTTATAACCGTCATCGCCGACCAGTGTAAGAGACTGTTTCCCCAATGACGCGGCCTTTGCCTGTATACCATCCCATGTCCTTACATCAGCATCGCTGAGATGAGCTTTGTTATAATACAAAACCAGCGCCTGAGATATATAAGGAATACCAAAGGTATATTCAGTACCCTGTACTGTCCCTTTTATTACATCAAGAAAAGCCTGCGGATTGTCGTTCTGAATCTGCCTGAGCAGCGCTTGATCCGTTATGGGGCCAATGGCGCTTGCTCCCGCGATTAATTTACCAAGGTTATCATGCGCGACTGTGAAAATATCCGCGCCTGCCGCCGTATCGGTGAGGAATTTGTCAGCGGCGGAGCCTGTGTCTACTCCTTCAACAGTTATTGTGTAAGCGAAACCTTGAGTCTTTTGGATAAATTCTGCAGCCTTCTTTTGATAAAAAGCTGTAGATTCTGTTCCAACCCAAATTTTGATATTTCCTCCCTGCTGCGATCCGCGATTGCAGCTGGTAGTAAGAACAGGAACGCTGAGTACGGCAATTAACATTGCCGCCAAAATGCTTTTCTTCATTAACTTCCTCCGTTATAATTTTTTCTTTTAAATATATGGTAATATATAATTCCTGCAATAGCAAATTTTATTTATGGAAACTTCTAAAATTATTCTTTATTTGTTATTGAGAGTATAAAAATCATTGAAAAAAACAAATTTAGTATTTATCATAATTAAAGGAGAATCTTATGCCCCAATGGTTAAAAACGGCGGTTTTTTATGAAATTTACCCGCAGTCATTTTGCGATTCCAACGCAGACGGAATGGGGGATATTCCGGGAATTACAGGTAAACTTGATTATATAAATAACCTTGGCTGCAATGCGCTTTGGATCAATCCCTGTTATGATTCTCCTTTTAAAGACGCAGGCTACGATGTAAGGGATTATAAAAAAGTCGCGCCGCGTTACGGCTGTAATGAAGATTTATTTAACCTTTTTGATGAAGCGCACAAAAGGAAAATGCACGTAATCCTTGATCTGGTTCCCGGCCACACATCCGAAGAACACGAATGGTTTACAGAGTCAAAAAAAATTAAACCAAATGATGCGTATAAAAACCGTTATGTCTGGACAGACAGCTGGTTTTTCTGGGGGATTGAAGGTTTAAAATTCGTCGCAGGAGAAGCCGAAAGAGACGGATGTTATATTATCAACTTTTTTAAATGTCAGCCGGCGCTGAATTACGGCTTTCTTGAACGCAGCGAAAAATGGCAGCTTCCTCCGGAACATACAGATTGTATCGCCACTGTGGAAGCGCTAAAGGATATTATGCGTTTTTGGCTTAAAGGCGATAAAGGAAGGGGCTGTGACGGTTTCCGTGTCGATATGGCTGATTCTCTTGTAAAATTTGACGATAAACAAAAAAGCGCGACAAGCGCAGTCTGGCAGAATGTCCGCTCCATGCTCAACAGTGAATTCCCTGAAGCGATGATTGTCTCTGAATGGGGCTCTCCGGAAAAAGCCATCAAGGCGGGCTTCCACGCGGACTTTTTACTTGATCACAGAGACTCAGGCTACCGCAGCCTTATTCGTGATTATATGGACGGAGGAAAAAGCGACAGCTACTTCAGAAAAGAAGGAAACGGAAATATAAAAAGATTTTTGGATCAGTATTTACCATGGTATGAGGAAGTAAAAGATAAAGGTTATATCAGCATAATTACTGGAAACCATGATACTCCGCGGATAAGCCATCATCTTGACGCAAGAGAGTGCGCTCTCGCATTCGCTCTCTTCTTCACATTTCCCGGAATTCCATTCCTGTATTACGGAGATGAAATCGGCATGCGTTATCTTCAACATCTTCCGACAAAAGAGGGAGGATACAGCCGCACAGGTTCAAGAACTCCGATGCAGTGGAACTCGGGAGCCAACGCAGGATTTTCCGTCGCTCCATCACAGCAGCTTTATCTTCCCGTAGACACAGAAACAAAATCACTAAACATTGAAACACAGGAAAAGGATCCTTCATCTCTTTTGAATACTGTAAAAGCGCTCCTTCGGCTGCGTAACAGCGAAGAGGATTTACAGTCAAAACCAAACCTTGAAATACTTCACGCGGATTCAGAAGACCGTTCATTTTTTTACAAACGCGGCAGCTGCGTCATTGGAATAAACCCCGGAAAAACCGAAACGCGTTTCCCGATTGCAGCTAACGGGGAGTTTAATCTGTTGTATTCGATCGGCGGCTGCGGTTATAAAGAAGGTATCTTAAAACTGGAATCGCAGAGTTTTGGAGTTTGGCGGTTATGAAATAATTGAGAGAGAACCAGCAGGGTTCCCGGACAAGTTCAACTTTTGTATATTATTAAAATAAAAATAACAATAATCACATAAAAGTAAAAATTAAAATAAATTCTGTTGAAAAATATGTTATATAATTTTATTATAATAATAGGGGATAAAATATTATGAAAAAAGTGATAATAATATTAATAATTTTTTCTTCATTAGCTGTAATTGTGTACGGAGGGGTTTTTCTCGGGCATAAAGTAATTTTCCCGTTAAAAAGATCAAATGTCCCGACAATACCGGTATTAACGGACGGCAATTTTACATTCGGTCCGCAGGCGCATTTAACGCAGCCTCAGAATATTGAAGATTATATAAAACTTTTGGCGCAGCAGATAAAATTGTATAATGAAATTGCGCCTGATTTATGGCCCGATAACGCGCTTGTAAATCAATCTGCAGTTGTGGAAGAAATAACAAGTAAAAAATTTTACCATATTGAAACGGACGGAAAAGTTACGCCTCTTACAAAGAGTGAAGCTCTCAAGTTTGGTTTTTACCGCGCGGCATATACAGGCGGATTCAGCTTTTATGACGGCGGTGTGTATCTTGCAGTTGATATAAGCGAACTGACCAATTTTCTTATGTGGCAGAAATATCTGCATCTTGGCACATATGACTCAATTCTCTTTTTTACTCACGAAGGTTTTCACGCAAAGGAACAGGTGAAATGGCACAAGCCGGTTAATGTTCATAACAGGGAACGGGAAGAATATGACAGCGATATTCCCGCGCGTGCAAAACGGCATGTACTTCAAAAACAGCTATTGAAAGCGGTAAGCCAGCCTGGCAGCACCGCATTGATACTGGAGGCGCTCTCTACATACGCGGACTGGAAGAAACAATTTCCCGATGATTATATTAATTCCACATTCTTCGACCGCATAGAAGGAACGGCATACTATTTTGAACTGATTACAGGTTTATATATTGGTTATCCGGATCAAATTAAAAATGAAAACGATATAGACCGCGCTCTTACTCTTCTTGCAACCCGCGAAGATGTTTACCTGAGCTATGGATTAATAAGTGAAAGTTACACCGTAGGCGGTTTTGCCTGCGCACTGCTGGAAAGGCTAAATTTCAACTGGAAAGAACAATTGATAAATGATCCTGACGCTACTCCTGTCGAAATGCTCTTACAGTATTTTACAAACGAAACTCTGCCTGAACCAAGGCAAGTTACTCAGGAAGAAATCAATGAAGTGAGCATAAATATTAATACACCTACTGAGAACAGAGGATTGCCGTTGTTTATGAAATTTTTATATGACCTGCTTTTTTAACAGGCGAGGCTAAATTTAACGGCGCACTGCCGGGTTGCTAAAGCAACCCTTGCTTTTGTCATCTTGGTTACTTATAATGGTGCTGCAACGTGTTGATTTTATTCATCCACACAGCTTCGCTGTGCGTTTTCTTGTTGGGGGGTGCACCGGTTTCGACTGGTACGTCTTCGGGGTATAGACTGCAGATGGAGCGCTCATCTCCTGATTGAGCAAAAAATTTAACTGCCAACAAAACTGTCAGTTACGACTACGCCTTAGCTGCGTAATCGCGTGGAACTGCTGCACCGCTCTGAGGAGCAGATTCCGCGTCGCAAACAGAGCTGGTCATTCCGCCGCTTCCGGAGGCGGAACGATAAGATTTCCCGGAATACGGACAGGCCGCGCGCCGTTTAGCTAAGCTTGTCCCGACAAAATAATAAACGGCTAAATCTGTAGATGTATATATTTCGCGTATTGGGACGCGGGTTCGACTCCCGCCACCTCCAGAAACTCCGCGGTAGATAATATCCTCATCGTAAATGCTTTTCAGCCTGATCATTGTATTCTTGGTACGATTATTCTTAAAAATAAAAAGACAAGGCAGAAAAATAATGTTTAATAAAAAAGCACTTGAAGAATTGATGAAAAAACATCACAGCATCAGTCTCAGACGGAAGAAATGCAGAAGCTTATGCAGGATGCGAAGGACGATCCGGATGTAAAAGGGGCGATAAAAGCTATGCAGGGAATGATCGCAGATCAAATAATGCAGGCGATGGAGAAGCACGGGAAGACAGCGGTAAAACAGGGGAATATTACACCTAAACAGCAGTCTACAGCGCCTCATGGCTATGAGCAAAATACGGCGTCAAAAATGCCTGATGGAACAGGCTCACCTAAAGGACCTGCTATGGATATATCGCCATGTCCTTATTGGTGCGTCCTATTAAGGGCGGCGATCTCAACGCGGTTCTTCCAAAAACAGCAGACGGCGGGGTTAAAATAAATTTTTTATCCGCGAAGAGGTTATCGGCGTAACAGATTTTTGGCTGAGAAACCTCGGCTTAAATGACGCGGCGATGAACGCCAGTATCTTTCATGAGAGCAAAGCAATGACAGCAGGCTACATAGTTAACGGAATCGGTCAGGATCCAAGGTGGCCTTGCGGTGTGCGTCCGGCGGTACTTGTTAAAGTATAAAATAAAACTAACGCTTGTATTCCGTGCTTGACTTTATTTCATGTTTTTGGTAGGTTGGAGAAAGGTTGGGGGCGTAGTGAAGCTGGTTTATCACGCTGGCCTGTCAAGCCGGAAATCGCGGGTTCAAGCCCCGTCGCTCCCGTAATAAAAAAGTCCGGCTAAAGCCGGGCTTTTTATGTTTTACGGGCAGTAGCGCAGTTGGTAGCGCGCTTGGTTCGGGACCAAGAGGTCCCCGGTTCAAATCCGGGTTGCCCGAGAGTGTAAGTGCTTATATAATAAGCACTTAGCCTACTTGAAAACGGATGGCATATCACGCCAGATAATGTCAGACTGCATGTAAAACCATTCTCTGGTTTTAGGAAAATCACTCTTCGTGAGTTAAAAGCAGGTCTTATTAGAGACTGGATGTCTTGGGCAGTCGATAAAGGCATGCAGAGAGTATTTACTGGCGCACTTATACATTCGCATACAACCTAATCAAAGATTAAATAGTCCGATGCATTATTCTCGCCTAACAACTGCGAAAATGCGTTCTTTTATGAAATAATAATGGGAAGATAATTGCGGTTAATGCGGGGCCGACTCCCGTTTCCAGCTTTGAGGAACAATAAAAATAATTCTTTATGTATATGGGATAATGCATAAAATTATACCAATTTTTCCATTACTGCGGTAAAATCCTTAATAAGTTGGATTGTTTTGTCTTCCGGTAATTTTGAAAACAATTCAAAGCTGAATTGTTTCCGGTAAATACGCCCAACCAGCATTAATGTATGTTCGCTGCGGCTATTAATAATATCATCATCATACATATCTATTTCCGTATCCATTCCCGATTCATATTCTCCTTGATAATTGAAATAGATAGCAGGCAGAGCCGATATTTTTTCTTCATTAAGCCGTAAAACCTTTGCGCCTATTCCTTCATTTGGAACCATTCGCAAGGTTTTTTGTACTTCCGAAAATACATCAGCGATGCCGCCTTCTGCCGACGGAAGTTTAACAGGATAGGGAGCGGCGAACCATCCCATGGTTCGGGATATATCTATATCACCGGCAAAATCCTGCCGTCCGTGATTTTCAGCCGTAATGCAATGATTGTTAATTCCGGTCATTTTATGCAAGGCAATATTCAAAGCGGTAAGCAGGATTGCATCAATTCGCGTTTCAGCGCTTTTACGGATTGCCTGCATGATCCGTCCGGTTAATTCCGAACTCAGGGTAAAATGGTGATTATACACTGTACCGCATATCATTTTGTTCAGTTTTTCATTTGATATAATTGTCGCTCTCTCAATTTCTTTCCAATAAGATCGCTCGGCTGCGTAGCAGGCATCGGTTTCCATTTTCGTTTTATATTCTAAAAGAGCGTTGATCCATCGACGGCAGCTTGTTCCTTTCGGACCCAAAATTGCTTCTGACCGTACATTCGTCCGGCTGCGTTCATTATTTTTTAAAAGAAAATTATATATAGCAAACAAATCCTCTTCCAGTATTCGCCAACTGAACGCATCAGTGTTAAGGTGGTGTATCAAAGTATAGAGTCTGGCTTTTTTTTCTTCAAACCCGGTAATTAACCCGAACAAAAATAAATTACCGCTGAAGATATCTATTTTCTTTTTCCAGATATTGATCGTGTCTTTAACAGCCGTCTTTTTTTCGTCAGCGTTATTAAGAGATCCAATATCAAGTTTTAAAATATTTACTTCAGGTATTGTATCGTCATAATATTGAGAAACCCTGCCGTTTTCATCTTTTTGATATTTTATCCTGAATGTGTCATGGTATTCTACAAGTTTAACCAAACTCTGCCTGAGTATATATTCGTCCGCGTTGTCAATCGACATCAAACTTACAACAACCTGGGCATTGAAATATTCCAAAGGGAACCCGGAATATTTCATGCTGTTAAACAAATTTTGTTGGGAAGGAAACAATGGAAATGTTTTAGGTTCCGCGGTCAGTGATTCCAGTGTCTTTTGTAATGTAAGTGCAAACTGCTTCAAACGAGAATCGGGAATCCGTCCCTCTATCCCGAACGCCAGTTCGCCGCCAATAATGCCTGCGGTTAACACTAAAATATTCCCGTCGTCGTTTTCTTCTGACACGGTCTTTCCTGATCCGCTGCTGCCAAATACCCAATTACGGGATGCGGTCTCTGTCTGCGTTTCAAATTGCCCCAGATAATTGTACACTACTCCCGGAAGGTTTTTCTCATATCCGTACAAAGCGCCGAACAGCAGCCCTTTGCCGCGTGTTTCGCGTAACGCTTCTTTTGTCATGGCTGCCGTCTTTTGTAAATCCGTTCCTGCGCAAACGCGCACCGGATACATTACGGTGAACCACCCTGTAGTGCGGCTCAGATCAGCAGACTCCTCCCCATCCCGCCCGTGGCCTTCTACCGTTACATACTGCTCCGATTCTCCGGTCAGTTCACCTAACGCGGTCATCACTGCGGCAAGCAATAGATCGTTTACTTCAGAGCCAAGGCTGTCTGTAATGCTGCGGTCAAAACGTAATTCACATTGTCCCCGTTTTCCGGTATCCAGCGAAAGCAGCTTTTCCTGATATTTTCGCATTCCGCCTGTTATCTCTGCCCAGTATTCGCGCTCTTTTTCTGGCACCTGTTGCCCGAGCCGATCCACGATCTGCGCCCACTGTCGGTAGCTTGTCCCTTTTTCCCCCAGTATATGCTCAACCGGTATTGTTTCGTTTTTTTTCTGCTCAATCAGAGATAAATAGATTTGCTGGAGGTCATCTTTCAGTATACGCCAGCTCACTGCATCTACTATCAGGTGGTGCATTGCAATGTGTATCAGACCTTTTCCGTTAGCCGATAAATATCCTATTGAGTATAATTCATCGCCGTATAGAGTAAACCCGCTTTGCCAGCCGCTCAGTATTGATTCTATTTCATTGTCGGTTTTACCGTTTATATCCGCCAGCTTCAGCTCCGGTGCCGCTGTTTCCTCAGTGTAATATTGTTCGATATTGCCGTCATTGTTTTTCCGGTATCTCAGCCGGAACGCGTCATGCCATTCTACAAGTTTTATTACGCTTATTCGCAGCAGTTCAACATCCAGTTCAGGTGTCTCAATTGTAAATGCCTGGTTAAAATGTCCGGGCTTCTTGAATGATCCGTCCTCCGCCTTGGAGAAAAACCATTTTTGTACCGGCAGCAAAGGTGCGGTTCCCAGCAGAACCCCTTGTTCTGTTTCAGTTACGCTTGCCTGACTGATCCGCAATCGCTGCGCTAAGTTTCTTATCGTTTTCTGCGCGAATATATCCTTAACGGTCAGTTCGAGACCAAGCTGCCGCCGCAGTCGACTTACCAGTTGAATACTCCTGATGCTGTCTCCGCCCATGCGGAAAAAATCACCGTTTACACTGACTTTCTCCGGCGGCAGCCCAAGAACCTGAGCAAATATTTTTTGCAATTCTGTTTCTGTTTCATTTGCGGGCGGATCATATTCATTCGAGTCCTGCATGTCGGGTTCGGGAAGAGCGCGCCTATCCAGTTTGCCGTTGGCGGTTAAGGGGAGTTCCGTCAATCGCATAAAAGCTCCCGGCACCATGTATTCCGGCAGCCTGTCTTTAAGGTATTTTATTAATGCTTCTGTATCAGCTTCGCCTACATAATACGCCGCAAGATATTTATTTCCTTCACGTTCCCTCGCGAGTACTGTGTTTTGTTTTATTCCCTCAAAACCGTTTATAGCATTTTCTATTTCGCCTAACTCTATGCGGTTCCCGCGTATCTTTACCTGAAAATCATTTCGTCCAAGATATTCGATGTTCCCGCCGCTCCGATACCGCGTTAGGTCTCCTGTTTTATACAAGCGTCCGTTATATCCCCGCGCTTTTTCCTCTTCACTCTGGAACGGATTGGGGATAAACTTTTCCGCCGTCAGTTCCGGCTTGTTCAGGTAACCCCGCGCCAGTTGCACGCCGCCTAAATGTAATTCGCCGACCGCCCCTTCAGGAACCGGACGCATCTGTTCGTCCAGTATGTAACAGGTGCAGTTTCCTATCGGACGGCCTATTAGCACTTCGCGTATCTGCGGATCATGGCACGGGTAATTTGTTATCGCTATAGTCGTTTCACTTGGTCCGTATAAGTTGTGAATTTGCGCGTTTGGAAATAATCGCTGTCCCTCCCGTACATATGTCAAGGAAAGCGCCTCGCCGGCGCAGAAAATATATCTGATGCTGCTGCACCGTTTTGCAAGGTCGGGCATACTGCCGACCACTTCTTCAAATACCGCCAACATTGACGGCACAAACTGTATTACCGTTACCTGTTCCCGCTGTATCACATCCGTTACGTACACGCTGTCCAAATGCCCTCCGGGCACCGCAAACACTACCCCCGCTCCGTGCAGTATCGCCCAGAGTAGATCCCATGCCGATACATCAAAGATATAGGCTGTCTTTTGCAATACACGATCTGTTTCCCGTAAGGGGTACTCGCTGTTCATCCAGCACAGATGGTTTGTCAAACCACGGTGTTCTATCATTACGCCCTTGGGTTCTCCGGTCGTCCCGCTGGTGTAGATTATATGCGCCGGATTTTCAGGGGATGCCCTGCGGACAGGGTTTGCCGCGCTTTTGGCTTTTAATTTTTCTGCGAATGTATCATCGTCTATTGTTTCTATTTTTATTTCATTATCACCGATTGCATCGATAAGTTTTTGTTTGTGTTTTACGTTTACCAGTACCGCTTTTGTTCCCGTATCTTTCAGCATATATTTTATACGCTCTGTCGGATACTCAGGCAGTATCGGCACATACGCGGCTCCGGCTTTTAATACACCTAATATGCTTATCAGCATAAGCTCGCTACGACCAAGGCATAATACCACAAAATCGTCAGGCTTTATACTGTATTCCGCTACAAGGTAAAGACCGAGACGGTTCGCTCTTTCGTTCAGTTCCCGGTAAGTTAATTTTTTGTCTTCGTACACTACCGCTATATTGTCAGGCGTTTTTGCCGCCTGTTCTTCGAATAAATCAACTATCGTTTTGTTATGCGGATATTCACGCTCCGTGTTGTTCCACTCATTGATGATTTTTTTATATTCATCTGCGCTAATGAAGTTTATCTCTTTTATTGCCTTCTGCTTTCCTTCTACAAGACTCGTTACTATGTGTTTATAACTATACGCATACCGTTCCGCCGTATTGTGTTCAAACAGCGATGTTGCGTATTGTATTTCCGCCTTTATGCGCTTTTCCCCTTCGGCTATACCTAACTGCAGATCAAACTTCACCGCTTCTTGTTCCCCGCCTATCTCTGTAAAAAGTCCTTTCCCTCCGACCCATTCCTCCTGAAACAAAAATGCCGCCTGAAATACCGGGTGACGAGATCGATCCGCTTCCACTCCAAGCGCTTCCACCACACGATCAAACGGCGCTTCTCCGTTCCGCTGCGCCTGCGCTATCTCTTCGCCTACCTCTTTTATGTATTCAGCTCCATTTTTGTCTATATCAAGCTGCAGCCTCATTGCAATGGTGTTTACAAAAAAACCTATCATTCCAGCGGTCTCTTCGCGCTCGCGTCCGGCGTTCAATGTGCCAATCACTATGTCTTTCTGACCGCTGTATGCCGACAGTAATAAACCATAACCGCTCAGCAGCACTGTATAAACGCTTACGCCCAGCTCTCTGGCGCACTCCTTTATTTTTTCGCTTGTTTTCTTGTCAAATTCAAACGATACAGTGCCGCCTTCGTACTGCTGGCTGGCGGGGCGTTCCTTGTCGGTTATCAGATTAAGCGTCTCATAATTACCCAGTTTCTTTTTCCAGTATTCAATCTGCTTCTCCAGCGCTCCGCCGCGTAAATAAACCGACTGCCATGCCGCATAGTCCTTGTATTGAATTTCCAGTTCGGGCAGCGGACACTCGCCACCTGTGATGGCACCTCCATTTTCATAATACTTGTACAATGCCTCAAGTTCCTTGATAAATATGTCCATAGACCAGCCGTCAAACGCTATATGGTGCAAAACTATGCTTATAAAAATATTTTTTCCTGCTGTGTACAGTTTTGCCCGTATTGGTATTTCTTCTGCAAGTTTGAAAATATGCAGCGTTTCCTTCTTGATTGCTTGCTCCGCTGCTTCTCGGCTCTCATATTGTTCTTCTATTACTTCCAGTTCCGCATCAAGAGTGTCCTGATACGCTTCTCCCGACTCGTCTGTCCGTATAATGCTCCGCAGCACCTCGTGCCGTCTAACGATTTCACGCAACGCTTTTTTCACACCTTCCGCGCTCACTCCTTCCTTTAACTGTGCGCTCATAGGAATATTGTACGCGTTGCTCCCGCCTTCGTAATTTTCTATAAACCACAATCTTCCCTGCGCAAATGACAAGCGCTGATCTTCAATGCGGCTAAATACGGCTTTTCCTATTCTTTCCCGTTGTCCCTTCCCTAAGGATTCGGACAGATTCCTCACGCTCTTGTGTGAAAATATATCCGCTACTTTTACTTCCATGTCCAGATGCCGCTGTATACGATTTGCCAGTTTTATCGCTATGATGCTGTTCCCGCCCAGCCTGAAAAAATCAGCCGTTACGCTCAGCTTGTTTTCCTCAAGCCCAAGCACTTGCGCGAATATTTTTTGCAGAGCTTTTTCTATTTCGTTTGCTGGCGGTTCGTATTCATTTACGTCCTGCATATCGGGTTCGGGTAAAGCGTTACGATCCAGTTTACCGTTCACTGTTAACGGCATTTCCGCCAGCTGCACAAAAGAATCAGGCACCATGTAATCGGGCAGTTTTCCTTCAAGATATTCCCTTAACTTTCCGGCATTAGCTTCGCCGGTATAGTATGCCGCAAGGTACTTGTTCCCTTCACGCTCCCTCGCGAGTACCGCGCATTGTTTTACTTCATCATACCCATTCAGCACGTTCTCAATTTCACCTAACTCTATTCGGTAACCGCGAATCTTTACCTGAGAGTCATTGCGCCCCAGATACTCGATGTTCCCGTCAGGCAGATACCTTGCAAGATCCCCGGTTTTGTACAGACGCCCGTTACAGCCTTTCGCTTTTTCTTCTTCGCTTTGAAATGGATTGAGTATAAACTTTTCCATTGTCAGTTCCGGCTTGTTCAAATATCCCCGCGCCAAACCAGCGCCGCCTATGTGCAGCTCCCCTGCCGCTCCTACAGGAACCGGCTGCATATTTTCATTGAGTATGTAACATTTTATGTTTGTTATCGGTCTGCCTATGTTTTTATTTGTATCCCCTTTTTGATAATAATGAATCGTTGCACATACCGTGCTTTCTGTCGGTCCGTATGCGTTGATTACCCGCGCTCCTTGCTGTGCATAGCTATCCATAAGCTCGCGGCCGCTCACTTCCCCTGCCATTACAATTATTTCCAATGCAAGAATAGTCTCGCGATCCAAAAGAGCGGGCGGTATTGTCCCGATGCTGATGTTGTTCTTTTTGACATAATCATTCAGCATAACCAAATCCATCCGCTGTTCGTCAGCCAATATATAAAGGCTGTACCCGTTACATAAAGCGGTAAATACTTCGGATACATGGGCATCAAAAACATAATTGGCATACCATAGGCAGTGTTTTTGTTTTTCGCTTTCTTCAAGCCCGAACAGCTTTCCTTGATGCAGCGCAAGGTTTGTAAGCCCGCTATGTTCCAGCATGGTTCCCTTAGGTTTGCCTGTCGTACCGCTGGTGTAAATAACATAGGCAAGATTTTCATGAGCTGCTTTGCGAATGGGATTTGCTTCGCTCATCATTTTTAATTTTTCAACGAAATCATCGTCGTCTATTGTTTCTATTTTTATTTTATTATCACCGATTGTATCGATAAGTTTTTGTTTGTGCTTTCCGTTTGCCAGAACCGCTTTCGCTCCGGTGTCTTTCAGCATATACCCTATACGCTCCGCGGGATATTCCGGTAATATCGGCACATACGCAGCCCCTGCTTTCAATACTCCCAAAATACTTATCAACATCAATTCGCTGCGGTCAAGGCACAGGGCGATAAGATCATCGGGCTTTATGTCGTATTTTTCCGCGAGGTAAAAACCAAGACGATTCGCCGCTTCGTTCAGTTCACGGTAAGTTAGCCTTATATTTTCATACACTGCCGCTGTATTGTCAGGCGTTTTTGCCGCCTGTTCTTCGAATAAATCCACCGCTGTTTTATTCTGCGGGCATTCCGCTTCCGTCTTGTTCCAGTCATAAATAATTTTTTGATAATTCTGAGAATTAAGTACCTTAATATCTTTAAGATTCAATTTCATTAGTTTCTCCTGAAATTACAATTTGATTGATAATCTCTTTATATGTTTCTATATATGACTCAATCGTTTCCATTTCGAATAACGACAATGCATAATTCAAATTTCCGCTGATTGTTTTTCCATCGTCGATTATGCTCAGGGTTAAGTCAAATTTGGCTGTTTCATATCCGGATGAATTCGAATCATAGGTGAAATGATCAAATACTGCGCGCGATGTTTCAAGCAGTGATTCATCGGGTGTCTGAAAAACAAACATTGTCTGGAATATGGGGTGCCTGTCCAAACTTGAATTTATTCCCAGCGCGTTTACCAGTATTTCAAAAGGAATATCCTGATGTAACTGGGCTTCCCGCGCCGATTCGCCAACAGATTTAATCAATGCAAATACATCGCCTTCGGTATCTACTTCCTGCCGCATTGCAATAGTATTAACAAAAAATCCTATAGTCCCGCTTATCTCTTCGTATTTGCGGTTTGCGTTTACTGTCCCAACCACTATATCCTTCTGGCCGCTATACACAGACAGCAGCAGATAATACGCGCTGAGCATTACGGTATAAACGCTTACCCCCATTTTTTTTGCCAATTCCCGAATCTTTTCAATGGTTTCAACAGTAAACTCGAACGGTATTTCTTTTCCTGCATAGGATATACGTGAAGGGCGTTCTTTATCCGTGAACAAATTCAATGTCTCGTATCCGGCAAGTTTCTTTTTCCAGTATGTTAGCTGCCTATCCAATACATCGCCACGCAGATACTCCCGCTGCCATGCCGTGTAATCCTTGTACTGTATTTCCAATTCAGCAAGCGGGTACTCGCCGCCGTTTTCGTAATACCCGTACAGCGTTTCCAGTTCCTTCAGAAATATATCCTGCGACCAGCCGTCAAA
>Ga0209755_10000717_pt1 | contig 58203 bp, 50 predicted proteins | sample TergutCo191P1_FD_187301 | JGI IMG/M metagenome (GOLD analysis project Ga0209755, IMG submission 187301) | Cornitermes sp. P1 segment gut microbial communities from Petit-Saut dam, French Guiana - Co191P1 (SPAdes) (version 2) | ecosystem: Host-associated > Arthropoda: Insects > Digestive system...
AAATACAGGATTATATAAATAAATTGGATGATAAAATATTGGAAGAAATAATAATATTCAATGGAATGAATATAACAAAATTGGAATTAATTTTAGCACAATTAAGGCATATTTTTTATCATATTGGTTATTTGCATTGTTGTATAAAAATTGAAAAAGGAGAAACACCAGAATATATTGGATTATATAAAGTATTACCTGAAAAATAAAAACAAAATTGTACTGCGCATAACAAACAGTATGCGCTACGGGCGCTGTTCGCGCCCTCGGGGTGAGAGAAAACCGCAGTCGCTACGTTTTGTGCGGTTTTCTCTCACCCACATTCCAGCCCACCGCAAACCTGCGGTTTGCTTTACAAGGTGGGCTGGAACGTCGCATACCTAGAACGTTATACGAAGTGGTAGGCGTAAAACATTTTTTATCTAAAATATCCTCTTGTACCAATACTAATTGATACACCTCCCATGAGTTCATTGTTTATATAATGTTGCAAATATCCTAATTCTAAATATATTGATCCAGTTCTATAATAAAAAAAATCAATTCCACCACCACCGCCAAAAATTAAATTTATGCCTGCTGTTTCATTAACACTACCTATTCCTATCCCTCCTTCAAAAAAGGCATAACTTCTTAAAAAATTGTTTGGAAAAAATCCACCGAAACTTAATTTTCCAATTAATGAGCCAGTTCCATAATTATTATTTAATTCTGTGGCAATTGTATCACCTCTACCAATAATGTGCCCACCCATTTGGAAGCCTTTATCATAAAACAAAAACGCAAATTCTCCAATTCCGCCTAGTCCATAATCACCAGTTCCACCAATCACACTAGCAAATCCACCGCCACCAAAAAATGGTTTCAAAGTAAAACCACTTTCCTGCGCATACAGATTTAAGCCAAAAAAAGTTAAAAACAAAAAAACAAACACTTTCTTTCCTACATTCATTATTCTACTCCTGAAAATTGTTTTTTAAGGATACCCTTAAATTAGGTTCCTATAATAATATAACACTTTACTTTACATATTTTTCACTAAAATGTCAATTATTTCTCCAGAGTTTTCCAAATATTTTAGCTTACCATTTCGCCTAACTAAATTTAGACGAAGCAGAGACATACTCCATTTCTATATTTTCATAATATAGAATACTTCTTCATCTACTTCTTATTTTTTCCTTATATCCTTCCATAATAAAATATCAGGTTTATTTGCTCCATTTGCATTTGGAATTATTCCAATGATTGAATATCAGCATCTCGTATAAAATTCATAAGGATGATTTTTATAATTAGTAATATTTTTCCATACCCCTTTCCTTGATATTTTGGTATTACAGCCATTGGATGTAGTTCCCATGTTTTTTCATACAGATGAAACATATTGTATAGTTTTCCATTTATTATATTCCTAATACATTCATCTTTACAGATTTTTAATTGAATTTCATCATTCCATTCACCTGTTGTTTTTTCCAAGAACTCCCTTTGGGTTAATTTCCAAAGATCATAACCATATTGTAAATCATCCATTGATACTGGGAAAAACTTAATATCTTCTAAAACAATAAAACACATTATTTTTTATTACTTTTTTTGGGTTTTTTGAAAATATCAATGCGAAGATGACTTTCATTATCAATAAACCCACCTTTATGCCATAATCCTTTTTCAACTTTGCCGTCAGGGTAAGTCATTGTACCTTTACCCTGAGGTTTACCGTCTAGCCAATCACCATCATAGACATTACCTTCTTGTGTCAGGAATTTTCCTTTACCGTTATAATTTTCCTTCACTTTAAATTCATCAAGCATTTCTTGTGCGTCTTTATTTCCTTGCTGTGCGTCTTCCATGCATTCTTCTAACGTATAGAAAAAAAAATCTTCGCTTATTTCACCATCGCCTGGATTTATTCCCATATAAATCTCCTCTTTATATTTTATATACTAATGTTTTAGATATTGTAAATCTTCCATTGATACTTGGTAAAATTAAATCTCTTCAAAAACAATTATACATCTATTATCCATTTCTTTCTTTCTCTACAAACTTGCAGTTCTTCCATCTGCCTTTTGCTTTTCTGCCGTCGGGGTATGTCATTGTTCCTTCGCCTACGGGCTGATCGTGAGTGTCCCAATAAAAACCGCCCTCATATATTCTGCCGTCTGTGTATGTTTGTTTGCCTTGTCCGTGCATTCCGCCATAAGCGAATTCGCCTTCGTATACTGAGCCGTTTTCGTATGTTAATTTTCCTTTGCCGTGGGGTACGCCGTTGACAAAATCGCCTTCGTATACTGAGCCGTCAGCGTATGTCATTTTACCTTTGCCGTGGGGTACGCCGTTGACCCAATCTCCGTCATAAACTGCGCCGCCGTCTTCAGTTTTAAATTTTCCTTTTCCGTTATAATTGTTAAAAACTTTTCTAATAATCATTTATATTAATGTTTTTATACATTTCTAAATAACATAATTTATTACCGTCAGGTAAATCAATTGTCATATATTTTTCATAAGTTTTATGGATAACTTCATAAATGCCGTTAAAATGATCATTGCGAAAATTTATAATTTCCATAATCTTATTCCTATAAAAATTTATACAAAATTAAAGAATATTAATCAACCTTTTGCGTATTTTTCTGTATACGGAACCAGATCAAACATTTTAAACAGCAACAATAAAATAAACAAAATCCGCGCCGTTATTTATAAAAAAAACCCTGCTTTTATCAAACAGGGTTCTTTATCAAATCTGTATTCGCCAGGTTATTAACCCAACAACCCTTTCGCCTTTTTCACAAAACTAGCGACATCCAGCCCGTAGCGGTCTACAAGATAATCCTGAGTGCCGACTTCGCCGAACTCGTCGTTGATGCCGATGCGCGCGAACTTGCAGCAGCTGTCTTTACCGGCACAGCAGTTTTCGGCAAGGATTTCCGCAACCGCGCTGCCGAGTCCGCTCATTATTTGGGCGTTCTCCGCGCTGATAATTGCGCGTACTTTGCCGGCTTGGTTTAGAATCGCGTCTTTGTCAATTGGTTTTAAGGTGAGTATGTCTAAAACTCCCGCGCTTATTCCGTCTTTGGCAAGTTCTTCACAGGCTTTTAAAGACTGGTTTACCATCAGACTGCCAAGCGCGATGAAGCAGACATCTTTGCCTTCTTTTAAAACTTTAGCCTGCCCGAATTTGAATTTCTCGTTTTCTGAATAAAGAGTCGGCACTGCTTTCCGCGGAATGCGCAGGTAATGGCAGCCGTATTCTTCCGCCATCAAGCGCACGAACGCGGCGCACGAAACAGTGTCGGACGGCTCAATCATTGTAAGTTTTGGAATAACGCGCATTAAGGCGAGTTCTTCAAACGGCATGTGTGTACCGCCGTTAAATGCCGCTGTTACGCCAGGGTCTGTGCCTATCAATTTTACGTTGAGTTTCGCGTAATTTGCTGAAAGGAAAAACTGATCGTAAACGCGGCGCGATGAAAAACAGCCAAACCCGGCGGCAAATGGAATTTTTCCCAGAGTGCTTAACCCGGCTGCAATGCCGATCATGTTTGCTTCCGCGATACCGCAGTTAAAAAACCTGTCCGGGTACGCTTTTTTAAAAACGCCTGTGTTTGTGCAGCTCATTAAATCCGCTTCCAGCGCGACTATATTTTTATTTGTTGCGGCTAACTCGACAAGAGTGTCGACGTATGCCATTCTCATTTCTTTATCTGCCATGATTTTCTCCTTTTCCTGTCAACCGAGCGCCGCGATGGCTTCTCTGGCTTTTTCCATATCGAAAGCCATGCTGTGGTTTTTCTCGACGCCTTCCGCGAAGGTGCATCCCTTTCCCTTGATTGTGTTCATTACGATCATCGAGGGTCTCTCTTTTTCTGCCTGCGCTTTTTCAATCGCGGCGTCAAGAGCGGCGACATCGTGGCCGTCAACTTCCTGAGTGAACCAGCCGAACTGTTCCCACTTTTTGGCGATGTTGCCCATGTCTAAAATATCTTTTGTAAAGCCGTCGAGCTGCTGTTTATTGTAATCGGTAAACGCGATTAGGTTAGGCAATTTCTGAAAGCCTGCAAAAAGAGCGCCTTCCCAAACCTGCCCTTCATTGGATTCGCCGTCGCCGATAATTGTGTAAACTGTCTGAGGTTTTTTATCCATTTTAAAACCGAGAGCGATGCCGATGGCGGCGGAAAAGCCCTGCCCAAGCGAGCCTGTCGTCATGTCGATGCCGGGGGTCTTGTTGCGATCGCAGTGACTTGGAAGACTGGTTCCGCCTTTGTTCAAAGTTGTAAGCCAGTCCTTGGGGAAAAATCCTTTAAGCGCTAAAGTCGCGTAAACTGCGGGACCTGAGTGCCCCTTCGATACTACCAATTGATCGCGATCTTCCCAGCGCGGATTTTTAGGATCAATTTTCATGCGGTGAAAATACAACAGAGCCAAAAGGTCTACGATAGACATAGCTCCTCCGATATGACCTGTTCCCAGGTTTCCGATTTCTTCGATTGTCATTTTTCTGATTTCTTTTGCCGTGTTTTTCAGCATTTGTTCGGTTTCTTTGTCCATTTACATCTCCTCATATAGTTGATGATTATAACATAATCTTAGCAGGTATGAAAAGAGATTTGAATTGCATGCCTGCTTCCATCTCATTTTCTTCTTCGCCGCTGCCGGGCTCATTATTTTCTTCTTCACCTTCTTCTTTTAATTTCCATTCATTAGCGTTAATATCCCAAATATAAGTTCCTGCGGCTCTTTCATGATCATTGTAAACTTTCTCAAAACCGTTGCCGAAGGATGCGATACCAAACGTCACGTTTTTTCCTATCGATATTTTTGTCAGCTGATTGTTTCTGAACGCTTCATTGCCAATGTTGGTAACACTGCCCGGTATGCTGACTTCTTCCAACTGATTGTTTCTGAACGCTTCGTTACCAATGCTTTTTATGTTATTTGAAAAATTAATTTTTATTAGTTGATTGTCGCGGAACGCTCCTTCGTTTATAACTGTGACTCCGTCTGGAATTGTTATTTCCTTTATTTTATTATAAGCAAAAGCGCCCTTTCCAATAGTTGTTATTTGGCTCCCAAATGTTACTGTCTCTATTTGGTTGTTACTGAAAGCATTGTTTCCGATTGTTGTAGTGCCCTCAAAGAATCTGACCCGTTTCAACTGATTATACATAAACGCGCTGTCCTGATAAGCGATTATATTCGTTCTGTATATTTCATTTGTCTCATCAATTATATATATCCATGTTTTTATTTTATTAATATTGTTATACGCAAATGCGTTTTCCCCTATTTCTTCAACGTCTACTGGTATTTCAATAGACGTTAACGCGTTATTATTAAATCCTGAAAAACGGGTAAGCTTGGTTATAGGAAGTGATGTTAATTCCTCTTCTTCTCTAAAATAATCCAAGCGAGTTATCTGGTTTCCGTAGAACGCGCCGTTCCCGATACTTTCAACGCCGGCTGGAATAGTTATGCTTGTTAATTGATTGTTGGCGAACGCATTATTTCCAATTCTGGTAACACTGTTTGGAATAACATCGTCTATGTCTGTTAATTTATTATTATAAAACGCGGAGTTTCCGATACTGATTATTGTTTCTGGAATAATTATATACTTTAACTGTTTGGATGGAAATGCGTTATCTCCGATTGCAACGACAGGCAGTTCGGCAATATTATCAGGAATTTCTATCTTGTTTTCATGTATTGGCAATCCGTAACCTGTAATGGTTAAATTTGCTGTTCCGCTAAAATGGAAACCTGCAATTACACGCACAGATTTTGCGCTCCAGCCTGTAAAACCGCGGTATGGATCCAACCCTACTTTGATTGTATCTGTTTTACCGGGGATTAAACCAAGCTCGTAAGTTTTTATGCCGGTCTTTATTAAAACGCCTTTTATTAATGAAATAGAGGGGTCTTTATTTATTTTGATGTCATCGGCGCAAAGGTCGGGTAGTTCTTCATTTAAGGTTATAATTAATTTGGTTGTTTCACCTGTTTTGGGTCCGGCGGCAATGACTTCTGTAATGCTGTATTCTTTTTCTTCAGAACTTTTCTGCTCCGCGCAAGCCGAAAAAAACAATGCCGCGATTATTAAAATTGCTGTCAATTTAAAATGATTTTTTTCCACTTGTTAAATTTCCTTTATTGACCCAATTTTTTAGCCAGCTCTACCGCGCTGTCTATCTGCCTGTCATTTACTCCGTATTCAACACGTACATCGGGCTCAATTCCGACACCCTCGTAAATTTTTCCATTCATGTCAGTTACTCTTTCTGACGAAATTGAGTAAAACCATCCGTTTATCATTGGGCGTTCTATCCTTACAGATAACGCTCCGCGCGTTTTAGTTCCTATATGCGTTATATGATCCTGTGTCCGTAAAGCCATAGTAAAGCGTTCAGAAACAGATACCGTATCTTTATTGGTTAGCAGCAGAATCGGTTTTGTGTAACGGATATTCGCAGGAGTAATAATATGCGTTCTTGGTTTTTGATAATCATTCGGACCGGGTCCGTTTTTTTGACGCGCTATTAAATATTCTTTATGCGCAGAAGCGAAGCGGGCTGCGATATATTCCATTGCGTATACATGCCCTCCCCTGTTGCCGCGGATATCAAGAATAAGCGCGTCTGTATGCGCAATGTCTATAATAATGTCATCAATAGCTTTTCCCCATGTCTGGTTCATTGGATCAACATTGTCTTCCGTAAAACCGATTATATGAATATAACCGATATTCGCGGATGAAAATGTACCGTAATAAAAATTTTTATATTTTCCGGTGCCTCTGTTTGTCAGCTGTTGTTTTATTAATTCAAGATTAAAGTCTTCATCGTCTTCTGTGTAACTGCTTGCGAATTTTCCCGGCGCATAAAGACCGACATGCGGGTCTTTTAATTCGCGTAACATCCATGCGCATACATTAAAAAGAGAATCGTCTGACATATTAGATGTTACCCTGCGCGCGTACCCGCGCTGTTGATTGTAATATACGTCATACCAATCATCGAAAAGCAGGTTTTCACTCATTCTAAAGTCCATATACGCGTATATATTGTTAAAATCATCCCAAAGACTTTTTAAAATTCCTTCAGGGCTTGTATCCGGTTCAGGCCCTAAAAGCAATTCGCATGATAACAGCAGCGTAACTGTAAGCAGCAGAACCGGTGTTTTCATTATTTTTAAAAATCTCACAGCATTCTCCTAAAAAATAAATGAAACTCCGGCGTTTATGCGGACTAATGCGTCTTTTCTCGGCTGCGGAAAGCTTATATGCGATAATTCTACGCCAAGATTTGAATAAAAGCAAATTAAACTATTTATTTTATACTGATATTTTAAATCACAAAAAAGAGCCCAATAATTGTTCAGACTGACAAAATCCATCGCAAGATCAAGAGGAGTGTAAAGCAGCCCGTAATAAGGAGGCCTTATTCCGTATCCAAAAAAAGGAATGCTTGCCGAAAATATTAAAGAATTTTTTTCGTTAATGATCCATCTTTGAGACGCGTGAATATTAAGCGACACAATCGCCGTCAGATTGTAATAAAATGTCTGCGGCAGATGGGTAAAATAAACATCACATCGCAGAGCGCCTCCCAGATAACCGGGTAAAACATCATCTCCCCACAACCGGTAGTCCAGTGCGTTCTCTATGGACGCTTTTATAAAATTGGAATCCTTCTGATAATATGTAAAATAATTTTCTCTTTTATTTGTTATTTCTATCGGTATATTTTTACCGAATAAAAAACTGGAGTTGAATGAATATACTAATTTTCTTTTTTCAATATTGGCGTCTAAAATAAATGCAAAAGAGTTAACGTATCTGTTAAGCGGCAGATCTGTTTCTTCCCTGTATCCTGAAAACGAATAGCCGAACCCTGTTCCGATCCTAAATGGAGAATTTTTTTCCGCTTTTTCCTGAACATTTGTTATTCCTGGTATTTTTTCATTTTCTATCGATACTTCAGTTTCAGCCGCAGCCAACCCCGCGTTAAATAAAATTAACAGAAAAAACAAATATGCCGTTTTTTTAATGTTTTTCAATTACTGCGCTCCTTTAATGAATAGCCAAGCATTTTTTCCGCCAGCGCAATATCCCCTGCGGCGATTGCTTCGCGTATACGGCTGGAACTTACAGGCAATGAACCTTCCATAACATCCGTTACAATTCCTGCCGCGATGTTATGCGATTCAAAAAATATTTTTATCTCTTTTGCGTGCGTGTCCTGCTGGTGTCCGCAGTTAAAATCTTCACCGACCGCAAAGTAACCAATGCTGCCGCGTTTTAGCAGTATTTTTAAAAATTCTACTCCCGGCATTCGTTTAAACTCCGGTGTAAAATCAATAACAACAGTTATTTTAATTCCCAGTTTTTCAAACATCGCAAGCCTTTCTTCGAAACATTGAATACTGCCGGATTCGGTTTTATGATTTTCCTTGAATGTAATGATAACCGGCACCATGTTTGAATTACGCGAAATAACGCGTTTAATCAATTTTTGGTGTCCCAGATGAACACCGTCAAAAATGCCGACCGTCATGGATGTTTTTTTGTTTTCCAGCGGAATGCCGTTTTCAAGAAAATCCGCAAAATCAATTACTTGCATTTGGCAGCATCCTCGTCTTCCGATATTAGCTCTTCCAGTTTCACGCGAAAGAGTTTATAGTCGGGGGCTAATTTTACCGCTCTTTTTAAAAGAGTAACCGCGGTTTTTCTTTTTCCTTTAATGTGATAGACCATCCCCCATAAATAATAAAGCGCAGGGTCAGCTTTCGGTCTTGGTCTGAGAGCGCACCTGAGTTTGTTTGCAATTTCAAATTCCTTGGCGCACCTGCTGTAATCTTCGATGCTGTAAGCCCATTTCCCCGCGAGAGAACGCGCTTCCCAGTTATTTTCTCCGAGCGCGGAGAGTTTTGGCATAACGGCGGCAAGATCCGGTATATTGTCGTTATTAAGGAAAAACTTTCCGGCTTCTATGTAACGCGCCAGCGCTTTTATTTTATCTCCCGCAAGCTCATGCGCTTTTGCGGCATTTGCGATATAACCGCCGTAAGCGTTTTTATCCGCTGAACTATTAATTTCTTTTGTTAATTCAAACGCTTTGTCCCACGCGTTCGCCGATTCTTTGTAATCTTTTAATTCCCAATAACATTTTCCCATTATCGCGTAATAGTTAACGTCTTTGCTTATTTTTGACGAATGTTTTTTTACAAATTGTTTTAATTCCTTGAACTTGTTCAGCTCGTTTAAAATTTTAATTTTTTCCAAGTACGCCATCTTGCCTTCGGCGGTGCCCGGCCATTGATCAAGAATGGAGTCAATGTATTCTTCCGCTTCTTTAAACTGACCAAGGCGAATAGAAAGACGCGCCGCGAAAAGCAGTTCTTTTTTTGTCCTAATTGCGGCGGTGGCGGATACGGTGCGGATCACTTCATCTCTTCGTTTCCACGCTCTTGTAATTTGCTCCAGGGCTTTAACAGGTTCGTCCATCGCCGCAAGAGTCTCAGCAAACCTTAAGCGTCCTTCAGCGTTGATGTTGGAATCATCTGTCCATTTATTAAATTCCTGTTCTACGATTTTCATCCGCGTATCAATCGAGATAAAATTGAGGTGCGCTTTGCAGGTATATTCGTCCGCTTCTTCCGCGGTTGTTTCATAGGAAGCAAGCGCAAAACCAAGCCCGCCGTATTCAATGGAATCATCGTTTATTTCTCCCAGCCACTTGCCGTTGACAAGAAATGTCATGCTGTAACCGTAGGTTATTATTTTCATATTGATGTTAACGCCGTTAAAATCAGGAATGTCTGTCCAGGCGATAAGCGTTTTAGGTGAATTATTTTTTACAACGTCAAGGCGGAAAAACCCTTTACCGGAGACCAGCGCCATATAATAAGATTCATCATCCTCTATATGGAAAACTACCCCTGCCGCGGCATAACCGCCAAGGCTTTCCAGCTGAATTTTTGCTTCTATTACATGATCCTCAAATTCATGCTCCGGCATATTTGTCCAGGCAATGCAGTTCGGCTTTTTCAATCCAAGCGTAAAAGAGCCGTTTGACAGATAGGCATTATACGAAGATTCTGCTTTAATATCGAAAGGAGATTTTTTAACCTTGGTAAAATCAACTGTATATTTTTCTTCGCGATACCCGCCGGTTCTCTGCCGGATTTTATTGGAGAGTGTGTAAATGAGCCTTCTGGAAAAAGCCAGCATAATTAAGATTTACCTTAAAAACTTAAAAAAGTCGATACTTGAATTGCTGCGGGATGTAAATAAAATTGATATTTTCCTCATTATCACCCTTATTATCATGTTTATTGTCCCATTAATCATAAATGTGTCATCTATGGCGGAACCTGAATCTAAACAGGTGAATATATACCTTTCTTCTAACTGCGAGGAAATATTCGGAAGAGAGTTAATGGAAGAATTGCTGCTGGAATTTAAGGAAAAGTATCCTGATATAAGAATCAAGTTGGCTTATGACACTGCCGCGGAACCTCATATCTTGTTTTTTAACGATGGCGATTACAGCATCCTTACCGCCAATGACGCGCTTTTAGAGTTGAATTCATTTACAAATTACGATTCAGGTTCGCGGCAGACAGCGATTCCTGTCGTCTCCTTTATGGATATGCTGTTTTATAACATCGATATCCTCACCGCCGCCGGCTTTGACCACCCTCCGAAAACCCGCGAAGAATTTACCGCTTACGCAAGAACAGTTTCCCGCGGCGGCACCGGTGCTTCCGGCGCAGCAATCAGTCTAAGTTCCGATGATCATCAGGCGCTGTCCAGAGATATTTTTTCGTGGATTTGGACAGCTGGCGGCGATTTCTGGGTAAACGGAGAAAAGCCATTCCTGAACACGCGCGCCATAGCAAACGATATCGCTTTCCTTGGAACTCTTAACCGCGACAATCTGCTTGCGCCGGATATTTTTGAAACAACAGGTTCCCGGCGCGTTGCGGAATTTGCCGAAGGCAAAACCGCAATGATGATCGCATCCACCCAGGCGATTCCGTTTTTAAGAGAGCAAATGGGAGACGGTGCTTTCGGCATTACAACTATTCCCAGCGCCGGCACGGGCGGCAAGTACGCCATCGGCATTTCCGCGATTTACATTGGAATTTCCTCAAGCGCGGATCATCCCGATGAAGCATGGAACTTTCTCGCCTTCCTTACAGAAAAAAGCCACGATCTTTGCGCCAAATTAAAAGCAGTCCCCGGCATGGTTTCCAATATTATCCCCGGCGATTATGTGCAGGATGATATTTTTTATTCCAAAGCATGGGACATATTTGAAGCATCCGACATTGCTGAAACTTTTTCCGGCAGACTTTACGCGCAGGAATACGAAACTGTTTTTCTTGAAGAGCTGCGTGTCTTTTTCGAAGAAACCCGCACAGCGCAAGCCACAGTAAACGCAATTCAACAACGCTGGGATGAAATCGGCATAATTGAGGAAGATGAAGTTGATGATGAGACAGTCTCTGTTGTTACCGCACATATCCAGCCAGCTTCTTAATATTAGTAATTAATCAATGTCATAAAAAATCCGAAATTGTAAAATTAACAGACATATTTGGCGTGATTGTTAAAGAATATTTAAAATAAAAATCATCATCTGTATCTACCAGCATTAAATGATACTTCTTTGATAAATTTATTGAATGGAAAGTGACATTTCTGGAGTTCCTGTTTCTTAAGTATCCGCCGAATTCAGTTGTAATGAAATCAGATGGTTTAATATTACTTATATCTACATCACTGGGAATTAAATACGCATTTCTAATGGTATAACCTGTGTTGTTTGAAATATTTATGCGAACACTTTGTGTTCTTGGTTTTTCTTCTCTTAGCGGAATAGTGCGGTTAAATACAATAACTGTACCGATATTTAAATCCTGGTCCAGCTCGCTGTTTGTTACATCAATTATTCTTATAGTTACCTGACCATTTGTTACAATAGATTCTGCGCGGTATATATGACCTTCTTCAGCGTCAAAAGTAACCCGAATGGAATCGCTCATCATAATACCATTATCAAAATTCGGTTCATCGTATTTCAGGTAAAAGACCCGCGCTCCTGACTGTAAATTTAAATTCCAGCCGCTTCCTAATATTTCATTTTTGGATGTTTGACCATTTGCCGAACGATCATAAGAAATTGTCATATTATCGTTTGAAGGAAAGATTAATTTTGCGTAACCTCCATGAGAAGGAGCGGAGTTATAAGTTTCATTGTATCTCTTCATTATATCAAGCCAATCTGTATATTTCTGTCTGCTCATAAAATATTGCAGGCGTACCGATTCATTTATATCCGCCGCTGCCTGGCGGTAATCTCCTTTACTGCGATTTTCTTTTGCCCGTTCATAATAAGCGGTAGAAAAATTAGTTATACCCGTATCACCAAGAGAGGAGCCCATATCTACAACCTGCTGATAAAATCTTATTGCGTCGCTGTAATTTTTTTTATCAAAACTTTCCTTGGCGTTTTTTAACGCTTTTTCCAGTTTTATAGCGCGGAATGTTTTATAACCTCTTCGAACATCGTCATCTGTTGTTCTATAGCCAAGAGCTATACCTAAACGAACTCCCTGATAATTATTAAAAAAAGTTGTAAATTCCGGCTGATAAAGAATTTTTCCTCTTAAAAAGAATTCTGGAGTAAATGAGATATCGAACCCCAAGCCGGCAAGAAGTCCCATGCCTAAAGGAGAATCTTTCATATTATCTGAATTATAGATTTCTTCCTCTTCATCTCCATACAGTGAGTTATTGAATATTAATCGGCTTGAAAATCCAAGTATTGGGAAAACGCTGAAATGATTCCCCGCAAAATGGAAAGGTATTTTTAAATTAAAATCCAATCCAATGGCCGGCTCTTTTATTTGATTTTGATCTGGAGCCATATCGGGGAAATAGGAAAGAGATGATTCAAAATATTCTGAAGAATCTCCCGCAAAAACCACTCCTGCGGCAGTATTATTTCCTCTTGGTTCAAAAGCTCCTGCAGCTTGATATGTGCTGCATGCTGTGCATATAACGATTAATGCCATTATCAACAGCGATGTTAGTATACATTTTTTCATTTTTACTCCTGAATAGTTATATTTATGCGTACAATGCCCGCCGGCATTTATAATTACATATTGGTGATCTTGCTTTTTCTGGTTTTTTTTCTTGCATTCGGATGATGCGGCAACTGTTCAACAAGGAATAGAATCTGTGCAAGTTTACAAATATATTTCCGGCTGTCATCGCTTAACTTTTTTAACCCTAAGGAAAAATCTTCAATCCTCCGCTCTGCTTTTGTCATCAATCCTCTTTTTAAATTTTTGTAATTGTTTACTTTTAAAGATGTTACTAATTAATATATAGACTTGTCAATAGTAATTATGAAAAATTATTCAAAAATACCACTTCCTCTCCAAAATTTCTAAATTTTCTGTTATGCTTGTACGCAGATGAAGAAATCGTCTTCCGCTAAAAATGCGAATATTAACCAGCGTATTAAAATCCTCCGAAAAAGCATGGATTTAACCCAGAAGGAATTTGCCCAGAAAATATGCGTATCAACATCATTTCAAACTTTGATAGAACTTGGTGAAAAAAAGGTACTTGACCGGCATATCAGGCTCATTGTTACTGCTTTTGGGGTGAACGAAGCCTGGCTGCGTACCGGAGAAGGAGAAATGTTCGAAAAAGATGTCACTCCGGATTATAAAATTATTGAAACCGTAAAAATTTTTAAGCAATTAAATCCGTTTTTCCAGGACTTCATCATTGATCAAATGCAAAAGCTGCTGGAATACGAGAAAGCGGCAGGTATAAAAAAGTCTGAGTAAACTGTTGCAATAATATAATTCTGTCGTGTAAGATACACCCATGACCGCAACAATTACCCCGCACAAATTCTCCGGTACCGTAGAAATTCCTGCTTCAAAATCGCACACCATCAGGCAGCTTTTAATTGCTTCTCTCGCGGATGGTGAATCAATTATAACAAACCCTCTTGATTCACTGGACACCCGCTCCTGCATCGAAGCCTGTAAAGTTTTCGGCGCTCAAATAATTGAAGTCTATGACAATGATAAAAAACTTGTCTCCATTAGAATAATTGGTAATAACAATTTTAAGTATCTTTCGAATCAGCAGTTTTCTTGTTGTTCTACGGAAAAGCCAACTATAAAAACTTCGTGTAACTCCGTGTCCTCCGTGGTTAATTCTTCTAAAATCGATGTTGGTAATTCCGGCACAACCCTCTACCTTGCGCTTGCAATCGCCGGGCTTCAGTCGCAGGAGATCGTGTTTACCGGAGATGAATCAATCCAAAAACGCAGCGCGGCGCCGCTTCTTAACGCGTTAGCCGGGCTTGGTGTTCAAGTGCAGAGCAACAACGGCTGTGCGCCAATCACGATAAAAGGTCCATACACCGGCGGCAAAGTTAGCCTTCCGTGTCCTACAAGCCAGTACCTGTCGGCGCTTTTAATTGCGTCTCCTTTGGCTCATGCCGGTACAGTCACGGAAATTAATGTCCCTCTGCTCAATGAAAAGCCTTATATAGAAATGACTCTTTCTTACCTGGATAAATACCTGGTGTCAGGCACCCATAAAGAAAATCCAAAATATATTATGAAAACACAAAAAGGTGAGTATAGCTTTGAAATACCCGGCGGTTCAGAGTGGAAATCGTTTTCTTCTGATGTGCCTGGCGATTTTTCATCAGCCGCGTTTCCTGCCGCCGCCGCCGCGATTACCGGCGGTCCTGTAACTCTGTCTGGTCTTGATTTTAAGGATACCCAGGGAGATAAATACTTCTTTGAGATGCTAAAATTGATGGGCTGCGATGTTCAATGGGATGAAAATTGCAGTAACAACACCCCTTCTGTCACAATTTCCCGCAAAAACCCTCTTTGCGGCGGCACTTTCGATCTGAATGAGACGCCGGATTTGCTTCCTGCGGCTGCAGTTGTTGCTGCATACGCAAAAGGAGACACAGCTCTTGTCAATGTAGCCCATGCCCGTATAAAAGAGACAGATCGAATAACGGTAATCACGCAGGAACTTGCAAAATTGGGGGTTTCCTGCACAGAAAAACCGGATGGCTTGATTATTCATGGTAAAGGATCGTTGTTTCCGCCCGAAAATCCTGTTATTGACGGTCATAATGACCACAGGATCGTCATGGCTTTTGCCGTTTCGGCGCTTGGAAGCCCGGTTCCCATCAAAATTACCACCTCTGAATGTGCCGATGTAACATATCCTGGTTTTTTTTCAATTTTAGGCTGCTAATCCCTTATTTCCTAAAATATTTGTTGACGATTACAGATTATAAGAGTATTATATTCAATACTGGATTCGGCTCGGCTTTATCAAATTCGGGTCAATTCTGTCAAAATTCCAAATTTTCGGGGGTATCTTTATGAAAAATTTTAAAAAATTATTTGTTATTATCCTATGCGGAATGCTTAGCGCGTTTATTTTTTCCTGTGGTTCAACCGGCGGAGCAGCGGCAAGTGATGGTTTTGGAGAAGGAGTTCCTTATGCCGGCGAATGGGAGCCTTTCACTGATGAAAATGACAAAGGTAATTCAACTGTCAAAATGGAAGTTGTCGAGATGGACGGTATGCCCGCGTATCGTTTTACCGGAAATGTAACAACTCAATTTCAATATGGCTTTGTGGGCTGGCAAATTGTGCCGGACGAAGCAACAATGGCGCTCTTAAAAACCGCAAGAGCAATTTCATTTAAGTTTGTCGGCGACGGCAAACGTCAAACTATTAAATACCGAATCAGCAGCGTAACCGATCATGCTCATTTTGAATACCATTTCTTCGGAGATGCCGGTGTGCCTGAACGCGTCGAAGTACCTTTGAGATTCTTTATGCAGCCGTCATGGGGAAGTCCCGCAAGAATGAATCAGAATAACGTAACAGACGTTTCTTTCCAGACTCATGAGAGCTGGAGAGTAGCCGGAAGCAGCACTCCTTTTGAAATTACAATATGGGATCTCCGGGTACACCCGTAGTATGACAATGATAGTAAATGCTGTAAGATAAACACAGTTTAATTTCATGAATAAGGGCTGTCTGTAATTATGGATGAAAAAACTTCTAAAATCAGATTTTTGATTATTGTCGCGGTAGTTATTATTATCGCGGTTCTAGTCTTTGTTGTCGCCGGAAGGCAGGATTCGGATTTTTCAGCAAAATACGCCGGATTCGATCTAAGCGGCGCAAGTACCGGGAGAACAAATACATATTCCCGCTACATGGAACGTCATGCAGACGCTCCTGCGGGTCAGCGGGATATTTCAATCAACCTTTTTTCGTGGACTTCCGCGCAAGGGGTTTCCGCGCTTGATAATTTTGAAGGCGAAGCAAGAGTTTTACGGACAGAAGAATCCAGTTTTGTGGAATATACAGTTACCGTAGAACAGGAAGGGCTTTATTTTATTCGAATGGAATATTTTCCGCTTCAATCAAGGGGTATCGCGGTTGAGCGCGCTCTTTACATTAACGGAGAGATTCCATTCCTTGGCGCGGACAGGCTTTCATTTCAACGCGTTTGGGCAGACGGCGGCGGCAGTAACTTTGACAATCAGGGAAACGAAATCCGTCCGTCACAGGTTGAAAAGCCGCGCTGGGAAGGCGCATGGTTCAGAGATGCGCTTGGTTATATCACAGACCCTTATGCATTTTATTTCAAGCGGGGCGCAAATACTATCAGGCTTTCTGGTGTAAATGAGCCTGTTGCAATCCGTTCTCTTACTCTAAGAGCTCCGCTGGAAACTCCAACTTACAGTGAATTCATCAGCAATACAGATTTAAGCCGTTTCAGAAATGCGCGCAGCAATTATTCTTTGAAAATTCAAGGTGAAAGAGCTTCGCGCAGATCTGATCCTTCGTTGTATCCGATTTATGATCGTTCTTCCGGGGCAACAGAACCTCCCAGTGTCGCGAGAATCAGACTTAACATGATTGGCGGACAGAGCTGGCGCGTCGCAGGGCAATGGATCGAGTGGGAATTTGATGTGCCGGAGAACGGTATGTATCGTTTTTCCATTAAGGGAAGGCAGAATTATAACCGCGGATTTGTTTCGAACCGTACGTTTATGATTAACGGAGAAATTCCTGTTCAGGAACTTGCGTCTGTGCCGTTTGTGTACAGTAATAAATGGGTTCTTAATACGTTAGGTGATAAAAACGGCGATTACTTTTTCCCGCTTGAAGCCGGTTCCCACACTCTGCGTGTTCAGGCAACGCTTGGCGGCATGGGCGAGATGTTAAACGTCATGGAAGAAAGCGTCTTCCGCCTGAACACGATTTACCGCAAGATACTTGTTTTAACAGGTCCCGAGCCTGATATTTACCGCGATTACCGTGTTGATTATGTGTATCCCGAAGTAATAGAAGCGATGGCTTTAGAAAGCAAAATTCTTTATAAGCTTGTCGATGATTTAACAAAATATTCCGGCGAACGCAGCGCGCAGGCTGCCGCGACTTTAACCCTTGCGCGCCAGCTCGAGTTATTCGTAAGGCGCCCGGAAAAAATTCCCAGAATGTTAGTAAACTTTAAACAGAACATTTCTTCTTTGGGTGATAACCTGTTAGCTCTTTCCCAATCTCAGTTAGATGTCGATTTTGTTGTTATAAGCGCTGCGGACGCGAGACTGCCGCAGACAAGAGAGAATTTCTTTGTCAGCGCTTCGCATGAAATACGTTCGTTCTTTGCGTCGTTCTTTGTCGATTATAACAATGTCGGCGATCACTACGCCAAGGGCGCGAATGTTATCAGCGTGTGGATACTTGCCGGACGCGATCAAAGTACAATTTTAAAAGCAATGATAGACGATACTTTTACTCCGTCAACGGGGATAAAAGTAAACGTTAAACTTGTCGCTGCCGACGCGGTAATGCCCGCGGTTGTCGCCGGTACCGGTCCTGACATGGCGTTGACTTTGCCGCAGGGTGACCCTGTTAACTATGCAATTCGCAAAGCGGTTTTAAATCTTGCACAGTTCCCGGATTACGAAGAAGCTGTAAAGGATCTGCATCACAGCGTTGTTACTCCGTTCACCTTCGAAGGCGGTGTGTACGGGCTTCCCGAAACGCAGTATTTCCATGTTATGTTCTACAGGAAAGATATTTTCCATGAATTAAATATTCAAATTCCGGATACATGGGACGATCTTATCAATATTCTTCCCATTATCCAAAAAAGCAATATGAATGTAGGCATCCCTTCCGTTGCAACTAACGTACAGACAGCCATCGACTTTTCCAACTTCCTTGCGCACCTGTTCCAGCGCGATGGGCGTATGTACAACGAAAACGGCTCCCGCACTCTTTTAGACAGCGAAATCGCAATCGAAGCTTTTGATGTCTATACCAAATTCTTTACACATTACAAAACACCTGTTGTATACGATTTTGTGAACCGCTTCCGCACCGGCGAAATGCCGCTTGCGTTTGCCGATTATTCAAACTTCAATACACTGGAAGTTTTCGCGCCGGAGATTCGCGGTCTTTGGGGCTTTGCGAGAATGCCGGGGCTGCCGAAAGCAGACGGCACTGTTAACCGCTCTGTCTCTGTCGGTACGCTTGCTTCGATGATTTTCTCTGACACAAAATACCCGGAACTTGCGTGGGAATTTTTAAAATGGTGGATCAGCGCGGACACCCAGCTTCGGTTCGGGCGCGAACTGGAAAGCATTATGGGCGCCGCGGCGCGTTATCCGACAGCGAACTATGCCGCGTTTAAACGGCTTTCGTGGGGTTCAGAGCAGATGGCGGTTCTTGATGAACAGCGCCAATGGACAGTCGGTATACCAGAAGTGCCCGGCGGTTACTTTGTCAGCCGTCATATTACAAACGCGGCGCGCAGAATTTTAAACGAGGGTCAGGATACGCGGGAAACCTTGCTGGATTATACCCTCACAATTAATGATGAGTTGATTAAAAAGCGCAAAGAATTTGGTCTGGAATAGGGGGAAAGATGAGTCTTGTAAGGTATTTTAACAAAATAAAACTGAAAGATGAAAGCAGAGCAAAAGATATTTACAGGCATAGGATCTGTTATTTATTTCTCGCTCCTTACGCTGTTGTTTTCCTTCTTTTCTATGTTGCTCCCGTCATTATATCGCTCTTTTTAAGTTTTACGTATTTCAATGTTCTTGAACCGCCAAGATTTATCGGGCTTCGCAATTATATCAATCTGCTGTTAGCCGACGATGTATTTTTAATATCAATGAAAAATACGTTTATCATGGCGGCGATTACGGGGCCGATTGGCTATATTATGGCGTTTTTATTCGCGTGGTTTATCAATGAGCTGCCGCGCTACATTCGCGCCTTTGTTACGCTGGTTTTCTACGCGCCGTCGATTTCCGGTTCTGTCTTCCTTATCTGGCTTTTGATTTTTTCCGGTGATGCTTACGGTTATGTAAACGCGATTTTAATGAACCTTGGCATTCTTGATTCACCTGTTCTGTGGCTTACGGATCCCAAGTATATGATGCCTGTAATTCTCATAGTTATTCTATGGATGAGTTTGGGCGCGGGCTTCCTCGCGTTCCTTGCCGGTCTTTCTACGATTGATCCTTCGCTTTATGAAGCAGGTCTTGTAGACGGCATCACTAACCGCTGGCAGGAACTTTGGTACATCACATTGCCGAATATGAAGGGGATGCTGATGTTCGGCGCTGTTATGGCGATAACTCAGGCGTTTGGGGTCGCCGATGTTACAGTCCAGCTTGCCGGTTTCCCAAGTACGGATTACGCGGTGCATACGGTTGTAAACCATCTTGTCGATTACGGTTCCACGCGTTTTGAAATGGGTTACGCTTCTGCGATAGCGACAATCCTGTTTTTCACAATGATTGTGTTAAACGCGGTTATTCAAAAAATGCTAAGCCGAGTAGGGACATAAGAGGTAGATATGAGCAAGAAAATAAAAAAACTTGTTGGCGGAAAAAGACTTAACCGTTCTTACGGCGGCGATGCGTTTATCGTCGCGATTCTTACCGTATTTGGATTGTTCTTTGTTTATCCGCTTGTTTTCGCGATTAATAACGCATTCAAACCGTTAAACGAAATATTCCTGTTTCCGCCTAAACTTTTTGTACAGCGCCCTACGTTAAACAATTTCCAGGACTTGTTCATCCTGATGAGTAAATCATGGGTTACGTTTTCGCGTTACATTTTTAACACGCTTTTTATAACTGTAGTTGGAACTGTCGGGCTTATCATTGTCGCCTCGATGGGCGCCTTTGTTGTTTCCAAATACAGATTTCCCGGTTCAAAGATTTTCTTTCAGGGTGTAATTATAACCCTTATGTTCTCGACTTATGTAACCGCAATTCCCAACTACCTTGTTATGGCGGGACTTGGCTGGGTTGATACTTATTTATCAGTTATTATTCCGGCGTTTGCAATGCCTATGGGATTCTTCCTTCTAAGGCAGTTTATTGACACAATACCGGACACTCTGCTGGAAGCCGCTAAGGTTGACGGCGCGAAAGAATTCAGAATCTTCATATACATTATTCTTCCAATGATTAAACCCGCGTGGCTTACGGTTATGATCTTCTCGGTTCAAAACTTATGGAACGCGAGAGCGTCGGTTTTCATTTATTCGGAACAGTTAAAGACACTGCCTTACGCGCTTGGGCAAATTGCTGCGGCAGGTATTGCGCGCACAGGAGTCGCGGCTGCGGTAACGCTCTTCGTTATGATCGTTCCGCTTGTAATGTTTATTTTCGCACAGAGCAATGTTCTGCAGACGATGGCAAGTTCGGGGATAAAAGAATGAGAAATATTTATCGTGTTATATTTTTATTAATCGTATGCTCTTTTGCGCTGGCTCCCGCTTTTGCATCGCCTACCAATTACACATATAATTATGATTTTTGGTGGGAACAGGTCGCGTCTCCCGATGCATACAGAGTCGGCACGTATATTCTTGGAACAACTTTGGGTGTGGGGCATTTCAGGGATCCTCAGGGGCTTTTTATCCGCGATAACCGTATTTATATCTGTGACTCAGGCAGCAACAGGATCATCAAAATTGAAGTGAACGAAGACGGCGAACATGTTGTGGTAAGAACTGTTAACTCTGTAGTGATTAACGGAGTTGTATCCAATTTTAATTACCCAATGGACATTTTCGAAAATAGAGACGGCAATCTTTACATTGCGGATACCAACAATCAGCGCGTATTAATACTTGATAATAACTGGAACTTTATTCACGAAATTCTTAAACCTGTAGATGAAAGTCTTGGCGATTTAATGGAATTTATTCCGGTAAAAGTAATTGTTGACTTCGCAAACCGCGTGTTTGTTCAGGCGCGTAACATAAACAAGGGATTAATGGAGTTTGACAACCGCTGGGAATTTTCCGGGTATATGGGCGCGAATAAAGTCCATGTTAATCCAATCGATTACTTATGGAAACTTCTTTCAACACAGGCTCAGAAAGCGCGCATGGATCTTTTTATCCCAACCGAGTACAGCAATCTTGCTATGGATAAAGACGGATTTCTTTATGTTACAAACTCCACAGGGCAGACGGATCCTGTGCGCAGACTTAACGCGATGGGGCAGGATATTTTAATCCGCAACGGTTATGAAGATCCGATAGGCGATTTGGTCGTAGGAAACGCAGGCGGCATTTCAGGGCGTTCGCGTTTTATTGACGTTGTCGCCTTTGACAATGATTCTTATGCCTGCTTCGACAGAACGCGCGGGCGCATTTTTATGTACGATTTCCAGGGCAATCTTTTATACGCATTCGGCGGAGTCGGCAACCGGGAAGGTTCTTTCCTTCAGCCTGTCGCGCTCGACAGAATGGGTGAATCCCTTTATGCGCTTGATTCAAGAGCGGGCGCCCTTACTCGTTTTGATCTTACAGGATACGGCGCCATGATTAACGAAGCGTTAGACGAATATAAAGCAGGGCGTTATGAGTCATCCGCTCTTGTGTGGGAAGAAGTTTTAAAAATGAACGGAAATTACGATTTGGCTTACATCGGTATCGGGCGCGCCGCACTCAGGCAGGGTGAGTTCCAGAAAGCGATGAGGTATTACAAATTAAAACACTACCGCGAAGGATATGGAAAAGCATTTCAGCTGTACCGCAAGCAATGGATGGAAGAAAATTTATGGTGGATGCTTTTAATTTTAGGACTTGCAATTTTCCTTCCGATGATAATCAAGTTTTCCATTAAAACTGTCAAGGAGATTTTGGAAGCATGAAATACCTTAATGATAAAGCATGGTGGCAGCACCTTGGAAAAACTCTGAAATACTCGCTGTATGTTATCACGCATCCGCTTGACGGTTTTTGGGATTTAACTCACGAAAAACGCGGTTCGGTGGGAGCCGCGAATGTGATTATCGCCCTTGCGGTTATTGTGGAAGTATTGCGCCTAACGCTAACAAATTTCCAGTTTGTTACAATTAACATGGAATATTTTAATTCCGTTATCGTTGCGATGCGTATTCTACTGCCTGTTGGGCTGTGGACTGTCGCGAACTGGAGCCTTACAACGCTGATGGACGGCAAGGGCAGAATGGTCGAGATTTACATGTCTGTCTGTTATGCGCTCACTCCGTATGTAATTATCAACGCAATTCTGATAATTTTAAGCCAGTTTATTACCTTCGATGAAGGCGCTATCTACTGGGTTCTTGGAGGTTTCGCCGCCATTTGGACCGGTATATTAATACTTTCCGCGATGATGATGGTTCACGATTACAGCCTTCTTAAAACTTTGTTTTCCAGTATATTAACTATTGTTGGAATGGGGGTAATAGTATTTATCTTCGTTATATTCTTCAGTCTTATAAGCGATGCTGTTTCTTACTTTGTATCGCTTTATAAAGAAATATTATTCCGGTTTATTTAGGGGGACAGGTGAAAAAATCTGCTTTTATACTATTGATATTCATTACAATTTTCCTGGCTGTTTCCTGTAATGCACGAACCGCAAGGCCAAAGCCGGTAATGATATATGAATTTCTGGAAGGCGAAGATGTTGCTTTGGAAAATGAATACCTGCGTTTAAGTTTTCTGCATACAACCGCGGAAATTATTCTTACAGATAAAGCCACAGGTTTACAGTGGCGTTCAAATCCCCCTAACCCCGGCAGTGACGCTTTAGCTGATGTCGTTACAAGGCAGTTAATGGAGTCGCAGTTTTCACTGGATTACGCCGACACCGCAGGCATTGGAATGACTCTGCAGTCGGGCGAATACAGCGTTCATCGCGGCGCTTATGAATACGAAGTTGTAGACGGCGTACTTGAAGTGCGTTATACAGTCGGCGATCTTGCGCGCGCTTTCCGGGTACCTCCCGCGATGTCCGAAGATAGAATGAGCTATTATCTTGATCAGATGGAATATGAAGAACGCGGAATTGTTGAATCAACTTACCGTCTTTACGATATTAACAATCTGCGCATGAACGATGACAGAACTCAGCTTTTAAATGATTTTCCTGAACTCAGAGAAATTAAATTATGGGTCCTGCGCACAGGTTCTCCCGATTACATGAAAGAAATTACCGAGGATAGTTTTAAAGGCGCTGGTTATACAATGGAAGATTATGTCGAAGATTCCATGCGTTATGAGCTAACGGGTGAGTCCGTAAGACCCGCGTTCAGTTTAACGCTTCGTTATATTCTTGACGGCAAGTCCCTTTTAGTAAATGTTCCTTTCGATAAAATCGGATACCGCCCTGCTTACCCGATTACCCAGCTGGCTCTGCTGCCATTTATGGGCGCGGGTAATTTAAGCGATTCGGGATATATGCTTGTGCCGGACGGAAGCGGCGCGATAATTAATTTTAATAATGGAAAACAAAATCAACTTTCTTACAGCATCAATATGTATGGCTGGGATGAAGCAATCCGCCGTGACGCTGTAATAAGCGATAACAGAGCGCTTTTCCCCGCGTTTGGAATCCAAAAAAATAACGCCGCTTTGTTATGCGTAATAGAAGAAGGTTCCGCTTATGCAAGTGTGCGCGCCGATGTGTCAGGCAGAAACAGTTCGTGGAACAGGGTATACCCGATTTTTACAATGGTTCACGGTGCGTTAATGGATATTGCCCAGCGTAATCAGCGCGCGGTTTTCCTTTACGAGCAGTCACTTCCGGCGGGCGAAAATATAACTCTGCGTTATACTCCGTGCGCCGAACCGGGATATATGGGAATGGCGAAAGAATACCGTTCGTGGCTGTTTAAGAATTATCCGGCTCTTAAAGACAGGCGTGTAACCGGCGGCTTCCCTGTTGCGGTGGAAATAATCGGCGCTGTTAATAAAACGCAGCACCGCCTTGGGCTTCCTTTCGATCTGCCGCTTAAGCTTACTTCCTACAAAGAAACCGAAAAAATGATCAATGATTTTGCCGATTTTGGCTGGAAGAATGTACACGTAAAATTAAACGGCTGGTTCAACCGCAGCGTTGATCATACCGTGCCTGTTAAAGTAAAACTGATTAAAGAACTTGGCAGCCGCAGGAGTTTTATCCATATTGTGGATGCCGCTAAAAAAAATAATATTGAACTTTATCCCGAAGTTGACTTTGTGTTTATGAGAGATGTTGGCATGTTCAGCGGATTTAATATTTACAGCGATGCCGCGCGTTATGTGAACCGCGAACGCGTTCAGCGTTATCCGTATAGTTTTATCTGGTTTGGAGAGCGCACCCAGTGGGGCAAACTCAATTACCTTGCACGTCCCGCTTCTACAATCAAAATGATAAATGACTTTATTCCAAAAACAGAAAAAATGGGAATAAAAAACATTGCGTTCAGAAACATGGGAACAAGGTTAGCAGGCGATTACCATGAAAGGCGGCATGTAAGCCGGGAAGAAAGCATGAAGATTCGCAAAGCGCAGTATGAAAAAATGACGCAAAATGGAAATGGGATTCTTGTGCATACCGGTTATATTTATTCTGTGCCGTGGGCTTCCATTGTTACAGATATGGTAATTGAAGATCAGGGTTTTGGAATAACGGATTCATCCGTACCCTTCCTTCCGATTGTTTTGCATGGTTATGTGCCATTTACAGGAAGAGCCATCAACCTTGCGGAAGATTATACCAAAAATCTGCTTAAGACAGTTGAAAGCGGCGCCGGATTGTATTTTAGTTTTATGATGGAAGAAACAGCGGAATTGCAGGAAACAAAGTTCAGGCAGTTTTACGCGAATGAGTACGCGAAATGGATTGGAGACGCGGATGAAATGTATAAGAAATTCACCGCCGATTTCGGACATTTATATGATAAACACATCACTAACCATCAAATATTGTCGCAGGGTGTATCGCTTACAGAGTATGAAGACAGGACAAGAGTTATTGTAAACGCAAGCGACAACGATTTCAGTTACAACGGTATAAATATTAAAGCAGACAGTTATATTGTAAGGCGGGGGGAATAATGTACTTTATTAAAAAAGAAAATAAATTATCATTAACACTCGAAGGAAAGAATGCGGTTACCGGTTATTTGTTCTTGCTTCCCTTCATTATCGGGTTTATTGCCTTTATGTTATTTCCTATTGCAGAATCCCTTAGGATGGTATTCAGCGATGTAAGAATTGATACCGAAAAACAGGGATTTTCAATGACCTATGTCGGGCTTGCGAATATTATCAGGGTTGTCGGAGTTGACCCTGAGTTTAACAGGTTCCTTGTTGAAGAAATCGGAAGAATGGTTTTAATAGTTCCGGCGATTATTATTTTTAGTTTGTTTGTCGCGTTAATATTGAATCAGGAATTTAAAGCAAGAGGTTTTGTCCGCGCGATTTTCTTTTTACCGGTAATACTTTCTTCCGGCGTAATGATTGGGCTTGAAACGAACAATTCGCTTTTAAACAGCATGGCGGATATTATCAAAGAAGGCAATTTAATGAAGTCTTCTGTTACCAAAGTTCTGGAAGACATTTTAGTTGCTGAAGGCGCCGCAAGCGATTTTATGGGATATATTTTCCGTATCATCAATCAGATTTATGATATTGCGATGGCATCCGGTATTCAGATAATTATCTTCCTTTCAGCTCTTCAGACAATTCCGCCGAGCATGTTCGAAGCCGCTAAAATCGAAGGCGCGACCGCCTGGGAATGTTTCTGGAAAATAACATTCCCAATGGTAAGCTCTTTAATTCTTGTTAATATCGTTTACAGCGTTGTTGATTATTTCATAAGAACGGACAACCGGGTTATGGCAAAAATCAATTTAACTACGCTAAGAATGTTGAATTTCAGTTTTGGAACCGCTATGGCCTGGGTTTACTTCCTGGCTGTAATATCGATTATTGGAATTGCAATGGCAATAATTTCCAAGAGGGTATACTACTATGAGTGATGATATTTATACCGACAAAGAACGAACCGCAAATTGGGGTAACATTTCCAGAAATTATCACAAGAAGAAAAAAGCGATGGACATTACGTTTAAAGTCTGCCGCGCTATACTTCTTTTTGGAATGTGCTTTTTAATTATTCAGCCTCTGCTGGATAAATTAAGCGTAAGTTTTATGGCAGAGCAGGATTTGTATGACAGCACGGTTATAAGTATTCCGCGCAATTTTACAACCGGAAACTACAGAATCGCGGCTCAGCTGATCAATTACTGGCCGGCTCTTTTTGAAACATTTTTTATAATAACCATGAGTTCTGTTTTGCAGATTGCCGCCTGTACTCTGGCGGCGTATGGTTTTGCACGTTATAAATTTCCATTAAGAGGTTTTTGGTTTTTCTGTGTTATGCTGATCATCGTTGTTCCGCCGCAGACTATCATGGCTTCGCTTTATCTGAATTTCCACTTCTTCGATATATTCGGCATTTTCCGTTTTTTAACAGGCGAACCTATAAATCTTTTAAACAGTGTTTTCGGCTTCTGGCTGCTGTCCGCTACGGGTATGGGGCTTAAGAGCGGTCTGTACATCTTTATGTTAAGGCAGTATTTCAGAGGAATGCCTAAAGAACTTGAAGAAGCGGCATGGGTAGACGGATGCGGAAAATTTAAAACTTTTATCAGGATTATGCTTCCTGATGCAACCCCGATGCTTACATCCTGTTTCCTTTTCTCCTTTGTGTGGCAGTGGACAGATTCGTTCTTCTCGTCACTTTTCCTGAATAATTACAGAATGCTCTCTACAGGCCTTGCGGCAATCGCTGAAAGGGTCAGCCAGTGGTGGGCGGCAACAAACTCGATAACAGGAGCCGCTGTAGCTTCAACAGCTCCTGTCGGCTATGTTCAGGCAATGATAGCGACAGGCATGCTTATGTGTCTTGCGCCGCTTATTATCCTGTATTTAGTCGCTCAAAGGGCGTTTGTTGAGTCGCTCAGTCAGACTGGTATTAAGATGTAACCCAAAACGTTGTTTTTGGGTTTTATTGCTAGGGTTTCAATGCATGGGCTGCGTAACAGCCGGCCGCGTTGCGGTAACCACTTTGGTGGTAGAATGCTTGAGATAATAAATTATTCGGAGGAAATTATGACAAAGAAAACGATTTTGATTGCTTGTGTTTTGATACTGGCAATGGTTGCTTCTGTGTTTGCTCAGCCGGTTCCCAACGCTCCGCGTGCAATCGCGAATACGCTGAGAGGCATGGACATTGTTATCGGCAACTGGTGGAGCAGCTATGATCCTGCTACTCACAAACCAAGAAATGATTATGAAGAAAGACAGCTGGATTACCGCAAAAGATTCTTGGCGCAGTATAACGTAAAAATGCAGGAAAAAAATATTGCAAGCTGGAATGAAATGGCGCAAATTGCGGCTACTTCAATCATGTCAGGAAGACCTGCTGCGACAGTTTTCGTGCTGCAGCCGGACTGGGCGCTTGCTTTATTCCGCCAGAACCTTATTTATCCTGTAGGCAGAAGCCGCGCGGTAAACTGGACTTCAGCAACTCCTGTTGAATGGAATCAATCTGTACGCACCGCCTTTACATTGAAGTCGGGACGTGAACGCGATGCGGCTTATGCATTCGCTGATGGATACGGCGGAAGTAACCACGCCGCAGTTGTTTTCTTTAATAAAAGACTCTTCAGAGAAGCCGGTCTTGATCCCAACCTCCCTTATGATCTTCAGAAAGCAGGCACATGGACATGGGCCGCATTCCTTGATGTTTGCAAAAAACTGACAAGAGATATTAATAACGACGGTATCATCGATATTTACGCAATGCCCGGCGACCTTTCAACAGAAATCCTGGACGCTTTTGTTTCAGGTAACGGCGCAATGTATGTTACAAAAAATGAAAAAACAGGTTTACTTGAAAACGCCTCTAACACTCCCGCATTCCTTGAAGCTGTTCAATTCTATATGAGACTAAGAGATGAAGGCGTTATGAAGCCGAAACCGGTAGGAAGTGACGGCACAACAGGTTCAACACCCTGGAACTGGCACATCCCCGAATTTAACGACGGCAAAGTCGCAATGCGCATAGACCAGCAATATCTGGCTACTAACGATCTTAGAAACATGAGAGATGAATGGGGCATGGTACTTCCTCCGAAAGGCCCAAGATCAAGGAACTATGTTGTATTTAACGACGAAAACGTAAGAGTTATCCCTGCCCGCGGATTTACAGATGCGCAGGTAGACGCTATTGTTTGGGCATACCAGACATGGGTAACTCCTGTTGATAATAACTGGAGACTTGCGGCATATCCTGATTACAGAGACAGAAGGGCTGTTGATGAAACATTGGCAATGATCCGCGATCAGAAATTGTGGGTATGGAAATATCACCTGCATGTTCCCGGACTTAATCGCGGCGGTATCGCATGGGAAATCTGGCACCATGACGGCGAACCCGCTCAGTTGATCGAAGCTGTTTCCAATAACTGGAATGCTTTGATTGCCGACGCTAACGGACTTTAAAATACTTTGATGAGCAGTATCATTGTAAACGGATGCAGTCTGCCGAATATCCCTTGGGAAGACAGACCGTCACACAGTAATCCTGATAAGGAGCGCGTTTCTTTGGAAACGCCGATGTGGCGGTTTTCGAAAAACCCGATTATTCCAAGGGATTTAACTTTGCGGAGCAACAGCATTTTTAACAGCGCTGTTGTTCCGTTCAAGGATGGTTTTGCAGGTGTTTTTCGCTGCGATGATACTGCGCGTCACATGGATATTAACGCGGGCAGGAGTGAAGACGGAATCAACTGGGTAATTGAGGATGAGCCGATTAACTTTATAAAAGCGGATCCTGAAATACCCGATTCCGAATATAAATACGACCCCCGCGTTATTTTTATAGAAGATCGTTACTACATAATGTGGTGTAACGGTTATCACGGCCCATGTCTCGGCTTGGGCTATACTTTTGATTTTGAAAAATTTTATCAATTAGAAAATGTTGTAATGCCGTTCAACCGCAACGGCGCGCTTTTCCCCCGCAAAATCGGAAACAATTACGCAATGTACAGCCGCCCCAGTGATTCAGGACACACGCCTTTCGGCGATATTGTTTACTCTGAAAGTCCGGATCTTCTTTATTGGGGAAAACACCGCCATGTCATGTCGCCTTCAGGCGGATGGCAGAGTACAAAAATTGGAGCAGGTCCCTGTCCAATTGAAACAACAGAAGGCTGGCTTGTTTTTTATCATGGCGTTTTAACCAGCTGCAATGGTTTTGTATACTCTTTCAGCGCAGCTTTAATGGATTTGGACAAACCATGGAAAGTAATTGCGCGCCCAAAACCTTATATTATTAACCCGCGCGAAATATATGAACTTGCGGGTGATGTTCCCAATGTTACTTTCCCTGTCGCGGCACTGGTAGACAAAGACACAAACAGAATAGCAATCTATTACGGCTGCGCGGACACTGTTACAGGCCTTGTGTTCGGCAAAGTTGACGAGATCATTAATTGGGTTAAGAAAAATAAGGAGAAATAGAATGATAAATAATAAAACGATTATTTCCTATTTTATTATTGTCTTATTACTGATGAATACAGCGCCTGTATTTGCGCAGCAAGTTGTTCCCAGAGCTCCGAACGCAGTTCGAAATACGCTTAGAGGAATGAATATTGTTATTGGAAACTGGTGGTCAAATTATGATCCTGCTGTCTTTCAGGCAAGAACTGAGTCCGAAGAGAGAACGCTTGATTACCGCAAAAGGCTTTTACAAGAATATAATTTTAAAATGCAGGATAAGAATATCGGCAGTTGGGGTGAAATGGCACAGATTGCTTCTACATCGATAATGGCAGGAAGACCTGCCGCGAATGTTTTCCGTTTGCAGGCAGATTGGGCATTGGCTCTTTACCGACAAAATCTTTTGTATCCTGTGGGTACGCGAAGAGTAATTAACTGGAGTTCTACAACCCCTGTCGAATGGAACAGGCATGTTACAACAGCTTTTACTTTTAGCGGTAAAACTTATGCTTTTACCGATGGTTACGGCGGAAGTTCTCAGGCTGCCGTTGTGGTCTGGAATAAACGATTGTTCAGGGAAGCTGGGTTGGATCCTGATCTGCCTTATGATCTTCAAAAAGCCGGCACATGGACATGGGAAAGATTTCTTGAAATTGCGAAAAAACTTACAAGGGATGTAAATAATGACGGTATAATAGATACATACGCAATGCCTTCAGATCTTTCCACGGAAATTCTTGACGCTCTGGTTTCAAGTAACGGAGCGAATTATGTTATGAGAGATAAAAACAGCATGCTTTATAATTCTTCAAACAGTCCTGAATTTTTAGAAGCGGTTCGTTTTTACATGAGATTAAGAGATGAAGGCGTAATGAAACCAAAGCCTGATGGAGTGGCATGGAACTGGCACATCCCCGAATTTCAGGATTCAAAAGTGGCAATGCGCATAGATCAGCAATACATAACCGGCGATATGCGTGTAATGAGAGATGATTGGGGTATGGTAGTTCCGCCAAAAGGTCCCAGATCGAAAAACTATGTAATATTTAATTCAGAAAATGTAATGGTTATTCCTGCGCGCGGATATACTGACGCTCAGGTTGACGCGATTTTATGGGCAGTTCAGTCTTGGGTAACGCCCGCTGATACTGACTGGCGATCAGGTATGTACCCAAATTTCAGGGATAGAAGAGCTGTGGATGAAACCATGGCCTTAATCCGCGATCAGAGATTATGGCAATGGAAATATCATTTGCATGTTCCGGGACTTAATCGCGGAGGTATTGCCTGGGAAATATGGCATCACGACGGAGAACCGGCGCAGCTGGTCGAAGCTGTTTCCAATAATTGGAATGCATTGATTGCCGACGCTAACGGTCTTTAAAAAATTTTAACGTAAATTAAACGCTGACTTTTTTATTAGGAAATATTAAAACATCCCAGGCATTTGCATTCCGCTCATGTTTGGCATTTGGCCGCCGCGCGCGCTTTTAGCCATCTTTTTCATCATGCCGCGCATTTTCTCAAACTTTTTTAACAGACGCGCTACTTCCGCGACAGATGTGCCTGAACCGCGGGCGATTCGGCTCCTGCGCGGAGGACCAATGATTAAATGGTTGTTACGCTCTTTAATTGTCATTGAGCTTAAAATCGCTTCCTGGCTTTTTAATTCCGCTCTGTCGATATCTTCTTCGCTTATCTGACCCTGCATTCCGGGAATCATTTCCAGCATTTTCTGAAGACTTCCCATTTTTTTTATGGAGCGGATTTGGTTTAACCAGTCGTCAAGGGTAAAGTTTTCTTTCTCCATTTTTTTCTGGAGTTCAAGCGCTTCTTTTTGATCGATTACTTCCTGTGCTTTTTCTACAAGGCTGACAACATCACCCATTCCAAGAATTCTGCCTGCGAGCCTTTCCGGGTGGAATGGTTCAAAGTCTTCCGGTTTTTCGCCTGTGCCTGTGAATTTTAACGGTTTTCCGGTAACTGTTTTAAGCGAGAGCGCTGCGCCGCCGCGGGTATCAGAATCGAACTTGCTTAATATAACTCCCGTTAGTCCAATTTTTTCGTCGAACGTTTTTGCGATGTCTGCGGCGGCTTGCCCTGTCATTGAATCGGCTACAAGCAGCATTTCATCGGGATTGGCGGCGTTTTTTAAACGGGAAAGTTCATTCATCATTTCTTCATCAATCTGCAGGCGGCCTGTTGTGTCGATGATTACAGTGTCGATCATGTTTTTCTTCGCCCACGAGAGAGCGTTATTATAAACTTTGATGCTGTCTTTGGCGCCGTCTTCTTTATGAACAGGAATCCCAATCTGTCCGCCGAGAACAGCGAGCTGCTCCATTGCGGCGGGGCGGATTAAATCGCAGGCGACAAGCAAAGGTTTTCTGCCTTCTTTTTTAAGGCGAAGAGCAAGTTTTGCCGCGCTTGTCGTTTTGCCGGAGCCTTGTAAACCAAGCATTAGAATTGTAGAAATAACATCGGGGCCGCGCAGTTTTAAAGCGCGGCTTTCAGGGTCTTCGTCTCCAAGAAAGGAAACAAGTTTATCATGTACGATTTTTATAAACTGCTGTCCCGGATCTACAGAACGAAGAACCTTCTCGCCTTTTGCCTCTTCTATTGTTGAGTTAACAAAACGGCGCACAACACGCAGGTTTACATCCGCTTCAAGAAGCGCCATTTTGATCGCTTCTACAGCATCCTCAATGTTTTTTTCGCTGATTGACGCTTTACCCGTTACAACGCGCAGGGCGTCTGATATTTTTCCTGTAAGTTTTTCCAGCATTTCTCTCTCCGTTAATTATGCTTTTTTCTTGATCAATTTACTGTTTAATTGCGTAAGGAAGTCCTGAATCTCCCATCCTGAATTTGTTGTATATACGGCATAACCGTAGTTAATTGTTAATTTATACGGACGTATGTTCTTTTCGTTCAGATCGGTAACCGCTTTATTAATTCTGTCTATAATGCGCTGTGAATCATTCTCCGCGGCTGTTATTATAATGAATTCATCTCCGCCGTATCGGACAGCAATATCTGTATATCTGATACAGCCTTTGATTATTGCGCTTATATCACGTAACGCATTGTCGCCTGTAAGATGACCGAAAATGTCGTTAATTTCTCCCAGCCGTTTAAGATCAATTTTTATAAACGCGTAATCGTTTTTTGTTAATTGATCCGACAATGTGTTTACATGTTCATAAAAATTGTTACGGTTTCCGATTCCTGTCAGGCTGTCAACTTTTGAAGAGGATCTGATTATAAAGAAATACATATAAAGCAAAGCGCCTGTAATGCAAGGCCAGACAATATTTGTCGATCTGAAAACAATATCCAATGCTCCTCCGACAGCTGTAAGGATTATAAAAAATATTATTAAAAAAATCTGAGTTCGTTTAATATGTTTCGGCGCCAGGCTAATATCTATTAGAGCCAGTAATATCGGGAAGTAGCTGAAAAATACCTGGAAATTGTACAGCGATCCGCCAACATACATATTTTCTTTAGATATGTAGAAGTAATAACCATACTCAAAATTAAAAATTACGCTGACAGTATAGATGATCATTAAACCAATTATTATTTTTAAAAACCGGCTCGATCTTTTTATGCTTCCATGCGCGAAATAATCTATAAAAATCGCGCTGAAGTAATAACAGCAGTTTCGCGCGATAAGGTAGATTGACCATGTGTAATGCAGCGCGGTATTGGACTTTATTCCCGGAATCTGTTCCAAAGTAAGGCTGATAAAATCAAAAACCACTGATATAAAGATTGCGCTCAGCGTTATTATTAAAAGTTTCTGCTGAAAGTTATCTGTGTTAAATCTTCTTAAATAATCAACCGCAACCAGGATGATTATCAGGCATGAGCCGATAGATGTGTTAAAATACTCTATACTCATGTTTTTAAATCTCCTGCGCGGCGGGATTCATCGGTATGTTTATGCATAAACTTGTCTATATGACTTAAAAAATCATCGATGGATTTATTTCCGTCCGCGGTATATGTGTCGATCCCGTAACTTATTTCTATATTATAAGGTTTTTCGTTGTTGTCATTGTGGATATTAAGTTCCTGATTTATTTTGCTTATTAAATTATCCAGTCCATTTTCCGCTTTGTTTACAAGCACAAATTCATCACCGCCGTAACGCGCGGCAAAATCAGTTTTTCTGCTGCATTTTTTTACTATCTGCGCGAAGTTTCGCAGAGCATTATCGCCTTCCAGATTGCCGTATATCTCGTTGATGGATCTGAAATTATTAATGTCAACCATTGCGAACATCCATGACTCACCGGATCTGCTGCGCGAAATTCTGCCTGTCAGTTCAAAGAAACTGTATCTGTTATCCAGTCCCGTCAGGCTGTCGATTTTATTCTCTTTTATTATCAGGAATAAATATATAAAAAGAAGAAGAGCAGAAATAAAAGGCCATATTATTTTTGTGTAAATGGAAGTGTTCTGTGTGTAATAACTCATTAAAAAATCGGCGCACAGAGCAGCCAAAGCTGTTATCAGCACAGTGCAAAATATTTTTTTTATTTTTTTATCATTTTTATATTTAATTATACATTCGGCAAGCAGCAGAATAATTATTAAAGCAGAACCAAAAAATAAATTCAGAGCATTTGGAAGAGTCATGTATAATCCCAGCCGGCTAGAAGGTTTTTACAGAATTCCGGCGGATCCAGTTCTTTGTTTAAAAGTCTGCATATTGCGACGCATACGGGTAGTTTTAATTTGTACTTTTCCGCAAGGATCTGAATATATTTTGCTGCTGCGACTCCTTCGGGAAGATAACCAATTTCTCCTATTCGCGATAGAAGATCATCAATACTGCTGTATGGCTGTAAAATATTTTTTTCGATTATCTCTCTGCCGAAACGCCTGTTCCTCCCGTAAATTGAACGGCAGGTAACATCTAAATCGCCGATTCCTGAAATCGACGTAAATGTTTCCGGGTGAGTCGCTCCTAAAGCTTTTCCAAGCTGCTGTATTTCGTTAAGCCCCGCGGCAAGCAGAAGCGATTCAGTGCCGTCTCCAAACATATCAATTTTACCGATGGTTTTCATTGCGTCCAGTATTCCGAACGCGATTGCTATTACGTTCTTCGCCGCTGCCGCCGCCTGCACTCCGCGGACATCAAGTGATGAATAGACAAGCAAGCGCGGGCTTTTTAATAAATCCCTGAAACGTATGGAATTCTTTGGGCTTTCGCTGGCTGCGATTAAACCTGTTACTTTTCCTCTGGATACTTCTTCGGCGTGACTTGGACCGGAAATATAGACAAGGGACTGGCGGAACAAACCGGGAAGGTAATCTTCCATTGTCTCCACGATCAGGCGGGGACCGTTCTCGGTAGGAATAAAACCTTTTGTTATTACCGCGATAATGGTTTTTCCGTCACGGATGGAATTAACGGAAAGGCTTTTTTTTAGGGTGTCCAGTAAAAACAGAGATGGGGAGGCGTAGATTAGGAATTGTTTTCCTTCGGCGGCTTCCTCGATGTTCGAGGTTGCTTTTAAAGTTTTTGGCAGTTCCACGCCGGGTAAATACCTTGAATTTAATCCTTTATTGTTTATATCATCTTTGACATCTGTTTCATAACTCCACATAAGAACGTCATTATTTTTATCTGCGATTACTTTCGCTATGGCCGTTCCCCATGCGCCGGCTCCTAAAACGCCAATTTTAGCACTCATGGTTTATTATGACCTGTTTTATGATTTTTCTCAATAAGTAATTAAATACACTTGCATGTGCGTTCCTGCCATGTTAATCTAATATTGTGAGGAAATTAGCCAAATTAACCCTTTTTTTTAGCTTAACTTTCGTTATTACCTTTGCTTTGGTGATAGGAATAAAGTTTGTGTCGCTGCGCGTGGATTGGGCTAAAATTTTACCGCCTATGCCGGAAACTTCTCTTTCGCTGCTTATAACTGCCGGGCATTGGGCTTTATCTCTGACTGTTTTTTCCGCAATCGCCATAACGCTTAATTACGCTGTAAGAAAAAAATGTTTTGCGCTAATGGCGCTTATTTGCACAATAACGCTTTCTTTTTTATTTTCTTTCGGTATCTCCGCAGCTTTGGAACAGTGGAAGTTAGTGCCGCCGGCGCAGAGCACCGGTATTTCTTTAGGCGGCAAGGGTCTTATTCTTTCCAACTCGATTAACAGCAGCGAAACCGCGGTTATTCTTCTTAACGGCACGGATGAACCGCTTGGACCGCGTGTTATCGCAATACCCGGGCAGCCGCTTGATTATCAAAGGTCGGCAGCTGCGGACTATGAATTGCCGCAGGTTCCTTTTGGAAATGAAACTCCCTGGTTTCTGAACAGCCTTTCTATTGATATCAGATTAAATGCCGAAATGTTTCAAAAAAGATTTTCTCAGGGGTTTTTCTCGTATCTTTTTTACGTTGGTTCTCTCATTTTTATTTTATGTTCGCTGGGATATCTTCTTAAATTCAGCGTTTGGCCGCTTGCAAATCTTTTTATAGCTATTCTTGCTTTCCGCGGCATTCTTGCGCTTAACACTTTTATTAATTCTCCAGAAATGCAGGAAATTATTTCTTCTTTTTTAAACGGGAAATTTCCTGCGGACGCGGCGCTGCCGATTGTATACCTTGGTTTTGGCTTGCTGATAAATCTTTATTCATTGTTGGTTTATGCCGCAAAAAGGCGGGTTGACGATGACATTTAATATAGAAAAACTGCGAACGCCGCCTTTTATATTTTTCTTCTACACAGCCGCTGCCGTTGTTTTAATATTGATTTTCCGGTTTATATTTCCCGGTGTTGAATCGCCGCTTCCTATCTATTCGCGTAACTGGCGCTTTTTGCAGGGATTACTGGAAATTTTTAATCTGTTTCCCGCAATCGCTTTATCGGCGCTTGTAATACCTTTCGGTCTTGCGTCTTATGAGGAGAATTATCAGAGTTTCTCCGATATGTTTTTTAAGCGTCTGCTTTCTTCTATAGTTACCGCTATCTGCGCTGCAGTAATTTATTGCATTGTTTTCTTTCTGGCTCTTCCTATGGCAAAAAATTACGAAGATAATCTTCGCTACTCAGGCGGTTTGTATAAACTGGCAAAATTGAATTTACAAAAAAACATTGATGAAGGCGATTGGGTCGGCGCTTCTCAGTTTACAGCGATTTGCGATAGAATTTGGTATAATAGTCCGGAATTAGATTCTTACAGAGACGCGATTGCAATCAATCTTAACGCCCATATTTCCGGCGAAGATGAAGAAAGGTTTTTAGCCCGGGAAGCGCTGTCCAGAGAATGGGGCGGTTCCAGAAGGGAAACGAGCGGTTCTGATATTGTTTCGTTATCTGAAGATCAGGTTCCGCTCAGCGCTTCGCAGGCAATCTCCATGAGCAGAACCGCTTTTGATGAAATGCGTTACTTTGACGCGCACTGGCTTGCTAATCTCGGCACGCGGCTTGCTATCCGCGGCAGTGAGGAAGCGGCGAATGCGTCTCGCCTTGCAAGCGAAGCCTGGAATATTATCGCAAGTCAGGCGCCTAATATGATAGAAAGGCGTCTTCTTGAATTGTATAATTTAAAACTTTCCGGTTATCAGGCGATGGAATCCGGAGAATGGATACGCGCGTTTTACATTTTCCAGGAACTGCTTTCATATACCCCTGATGATCCCGATGCAAAAAACTTTCTTGCCGTAAGCGAACAGAACGCAAGAAAGACAGCGTTTTTTATTGACGAAATGGAACTGTCTTTAGGCGAGATATTAAACGGAGCGATTTTTTCTCTGCCAAGCGAAAACGGAAGAGCAGTGCTGCGTTTTGGCAATCTGACCGCTTCCGCGGATGTCGCTTACGGCATTGGGTTTGATTATATGGAACTTGATCAATTTATGAACCCAAAAAAAAGCGTCGCATCACGTTATGCAAAACTGGTACCGATTACTATCGGCGAAAAGCCGCAGGTTTTGGTTTTAACTCATGCGCTGGATCGTTTAAACAGAGACAACAGTTACGAAGGCGAATGGCACTTGGGAAGTTCTGTAACGGGCGCGGTCTTTTTGGATATAAGTTACGAAGACTTTATACTAATTACAAGTGTGCGCCATGGTCTTGTGAATTTAAAAGTGAACGAACTTTTTGAAGCGTCAAAAAAACTCGATAGCGCGGGTTATGTTTACCAGATATTCCAGGCGGAAATTTTAAACCGGCTTGGCTCCGCTTTATTTTTCCTGCCGATGGCAATTATAGTAATTGTTATCGCATGGCGTTACAGGGCGCAGTCAAAACCGCGCTACCTTTTTGCACTTTTGCTCCCAATCCTGCCGATTGTTTTTCACGGTTTTGTGTATTTGTACCGTTCTGTTTTTAACACGATGGGTATCTGGCTTGTACTGAGCCTTGGCTTTACGGCAGCGCTTGTCGTTTATATTATTACGCTTGCGGTAGCTTTATTTATTTCCCTGATTGTGTTAGCCGCGCAGCATGGTTAATTTTTTTCTAAATCAAGAAGTAATTTTTTAATATTTAATCCGCCTGCGTATCCTGTCAGGCTGCCATCGCTTCCGATTACTCTATGGCAGGGAATTATAATTGCTATCGGATTTTTATTATTTGCCATACCGACTGCGCGGCATGCTTTAGGATTGTTAATCGCGGAAGCCAGCTGTGCGTAGCCCGATGTCATGCCGAAGGGAATTCGCTGCAGAGCTTTCCATACTTTGATTTGAAAATCTGTGCCATGAAGAGAAAGAGGCAAATCAAATGTTTTACGTTTTTTATCAAAATATTCAGACAGCTGCTTAACCGCTTCTTTTAAAAGAATGGTTTCGCCTTTCTCAAAATCATCCGTTATTTTATCTTTATTAAATGAAACGCCGCAAATTTTTCCATTTTCCTCTGCGATAAAAAGGTTACAGAATTTATGCTTAAAAAGCAGAAAATTTTTCATGTGTTTAAGTGTAACACATTTATTTATTTTTGGTTATAAATTCAGAAACTAATTAACCATGGAGGTTTATATGAAGAGGTTAACAATTTCTTTAATTATTATCGCTTTGATCGCCGGTTCAATTTCCGCTCAACCGATAATGGATGCTCAAAATGAAGCGGCAAATCAAGTTGCAAGAGGAGATCAGCGCCGCGCGCCGAATCCCCAGGCAGGCAGCCGTCATGAGAGAAATAACCGCCCTGAAGCGCAGAACCGTCAGGAAAGGGATACCCGCGCGGAAATGCAAAATCGTCAAAGTCAGGCGGAAAATTTAAAGGTGGAAGGAACATTAAAACTTGAAAAAGGTTTTGTCGCGGTGGAAAGCGGCGAGAATGTATATCTTGTTCCGATGTTGAACCGTTACATCGGTTTTATCAGCGGGCTTAAGGAAGGCGCGAAAGTAACTGTAGAAGGACGCGGATTCAAAAATATGCTTCAGCCTGTTAATGTGAATATTGAAGGAAAAGATTACAATTTTAATATTCCAACGCCGCAAGGGCAGACTTTTCAAAAGCAAAATTTCGATAACCGCAGAGATAACACGAGAGCAGGGAATAGGTCTGATCGTAATAATTTCTCTCATGGCAGAAAAAACGCGCATGACAGAAATGGCTGCAGGTGCAGATAGGCGTTAAGGCCTTAGTTGATAAATCCCGTCAGTATTGGCGGGATTTTTTTATATGCGGTCTGTTTTAAATTCCGCTTTTTCAAATAAATCTTTTACTTCGTTGAACACTTCTACAATTAAAGGATCAAACATTTCGCCGGAACTGTCCATGATAATTCTTACAGCTTCTGCCGGGGTAAAAGGTTCTTTATAGGGGCGTTTGGAAACAAGCGCATCGTATACATCGACAACCGCCATTATGCGCCCTTGCAGCGGAATGTTTAAACGATCTAATCCGCGCGGATATCCCTTTCCGTCCCATCGTTCATGATGATAACCGGCGAATAATTTTGCGTTGGTAAGAAACTCAACATCGCTTCCGACATGCGAAGCCATTTGATCTATTATACGTTCACCCTGAATCGCGTGAGTTTTCATGATTTCAAATTCTTCGGCAGTTAATTTACCGGGTTTGTTAAGAACAGCATCAGGAATCGCGATCTTTCCCACATCATGCAAACGCGCGGAAGAGCAGAGTAAATCCAAATCCATTACGGACAGTTCTATGGCATAAATGTTTCGAGCCAGCATCGCATCGATTAAAATTCTTATATAAGTTGTTGTACGTTCTATATGACTGCCTGTCCCTTCATCGCGGTTTTCGATCATATCCGCGATAACGAACACCATACTGTTTTGTAATTTTTGAAGTTGTATTGTTTTTTTATGAAGAAGCGAAGTACGGTCGCGGATAGTTTCATCAATATCAAGATGCGTTTTAATGCGGTTTATCAATACAGGCGGGGAAAATGGTTTGGCAATAAAATCGATTACTCCAAGCTGAAACCCGCGCGCTTCCACATCGGAGTCTGTTACGCCGGTAAGAAAAATGACAGGAATATTCGTCAGCGCGGCATTGCTCTTTAAACGCTTTAACGCTTCGAAGCCGTCCATTTCTGGCATTTCAATATCCAGCAGAATTATATCCGGAACTATTTTTTCGATAAGCGCAAACATTTTAGAAGCGGAAGGCATAATCATTACTTTGTACTGTTCTTTAAGTACTTCATTCGCTATACTCAGATTGATATCATTATCATCTACCACGAAAACCGTTTTCTGCATTTTTTGCTCCTTCGCGGACATAGAATTTGATTTATATACCGGCTAAAATCTGCGGTATTCCTTTGTTACACTATCATAATTTTTGGATAAAATCAAGGTTTTAATTAGTATTTAATAATTATTTATCTTTTAATTAGATAAATTTAATGATTTTATTAGGATATTGATTTATAATGAAACCAGATTAAAAGAGGAGTTGTTACCATGAAAAACGAAAGAATTTTTTACAAATGCAGCCGCTGCGGAAACATTATTACTTACGTCCATAACGCCGGCCCCGCCGTAATATGCTGCGGTGAAAAAATGCAGGAATTAAAACCTAACACATCTGACGGCGCGCATGAAAAGCACGTCCCTGTGCCTGTACGCGAAGGAAACAAACTAAAAGTCGCAGTAGGCAGCGTTGCTCATCCAATGACCGCGGAGCACCACATCGCGTGGATCATCGCCGCGGAAGACAGCAAAACCCAGCGCGTTGCGTTGCAGTCAACAGGCGCTCCATCCGCTGACTTTATCGTCGGCGACGGACCTGTAACTGTTTACGCGTACTGCAATTTACATGGATTGTGGGCTGCGGAAGTTTAAATGTGTGAAGTCAGATTCGCCGTATGTGTTCGGCGGATCTGGCAAGTAGCTAAATAAGATGTTCTTTTTAATAATTTTATCGATCGTTTTTAATATAGCACCGCTGATAATTCTGCCTTTAAACTACGATTCAATTCCAAACAATATCCCCGCATTCTTGGATTTTTTCGGCAATACGCTGGTTTCGATGGAGAAATCATACGTTTCGATATTTCGTCTGCCCCTTATGGGATTATTATTATCGCTTATCTGCATTATAATGTACTCTTTTAAATTAACAGGTGAAAATGAAAAAATAAATAAGATGGTATGGTCAGTCGTTGCGCTAATCGGTGCATTAAAAATGGGAATAACGTCACTGGAAATATTATTTTATGAAAATGCTGAAGTAACTAAGATATTCAGATTGCTTATTTTAATTTTGGTGCTTGCAGGTGTTATGATATTAATTTATGGACTGTTAAAAATGTACAGGAATAAAATCCAATATTCTGAGTATAAGGTTGGGATAAAAAGCAATCGAATTAAAATAATTGTTATTTTGTTTTTGTATGCCGTGGTTGTGGTGATGCCTGTGGTTTTGGGGTGATATTTATTTAATGATAGTGTCATTAATTAGTTTGCTTAGATAGGTTTTTTATACCTTAATAGTTGTCTTTGTCATAATTCCAATCTTTGTTTCTACAGGAGTCATTAAGTCAGTATTTGTAGAAGTGCGAATTGATATTAGTAAACTGTAATGTGCAATATTGTTAACTGTTTCTTTGTTTTTTAGTCTTTTCCACCATCCAGTTACCGGATATACAGCTATAAGACCACATCCAGCAAGATCAGCGGCAGAACCAGTCCATATATCAGAATGAATAGAACCTTTTGTACGACCTCTAACGCCCAATTTCCAATATTTTTCATAAGTGTCACTTCCATAATTTATCCCGTCTTCTTGCATTGCCTTAGTTAATCTGCCTTTAAAGGCGTTTTCTAATTCGGAAGGATATTTTACATCAAAGCGCAGTCCATGAGATTGATATGAATGGCGCGAGCGACCTCGTGAAGAAGGATTTGGCTCAATAAAATAGGATAGTGTTACCTTCATTTCAACATCTACTGCGCCTAATTTCCTTAGCTCTTCTTGCGGAAAAGGAATGTTATAAAATTTTATTTCATTGTTTTTATACGATCCATTCTCTAGCTTATATGGAGTTAAAAAATCCTCTATAATCATCGTGAAATCATTATACATTGATGTCATTGCTCGGGTTAGATTTGGAACTCCATAGCCGCATATTCGTATGAGTTCTCGATAATCGGTTTTATTCATTTTTGGTTTATTACCATTAAAATGACTCAACATTGCAGGAGTCCAAGAAGCTGAATTGACCATGAGAGCCCTGATTGTTTCAGGAGCAAGCGAAGGATATTTTTTCATTATTTGAGCGCACATCTTTGATGCTAATGCAGAAGCTGCGCTAGTTGCCCACATTGTAGTGAATGATTTTTCAAGAAATTTATAATTTGTTGTTAATAGAGATAAAGAATCGGCTTGTGCTCTCCCGAATTTATTTTCTGCTGTGTTCCCACCCTCCATTACAATATCCGGCTTAAGAGGCCATCCATCATCCCACTCGTAAGAAGTAGATGTATAAGGACTTATCTGACCATGTAATGCAGTAGGTTTGTAATTATCAACCGCTTCATCAGCAGAAAGTAAATCTTTTTCTGTATAAGCGCCAACAGTAAGCGCATTCCATGATTGCCCAGGGTCTCTAATTCCTTCCAGTAAATTATATGTAGGATATTTATCTTTTGGATTTTCTATAACGGCATTTCCTGCAGCAACAACAAAAAGCCTTTTCTCTCCATTGTTATCTGTTCCTGCAGCTAACATGTCTAATGCAGCCGACCATGATGACGGCTTGCCATTATCCCTCGAATCAATTGTGGTTATTGCTAATTGAAATACTCGCTTTCTATGTGGTTTATCTACTTCTGCTTGAGAAATGCCTTGTTTTGTATAATTTGCATATAAATCCAAAGGTCTCTTGTCGTCTGGGTAATATTCAGAATTATTAATTATTTTTGACGATTCAAGTAGATGGTTTATTTCCTGGAGTTCTTTTGATTCTAAAACTTCAGTTAAATCGCCAAATAAAGCAAGCCCAGCAATGCCTGTTCCATGTCCCACTGTATCCGCATTAGACCAAGCATTATTAATTGTATGTAAATCATTCGCATCAATAGCATTTGCAAGTAATGGGTGGGCATTAACGCCGGTATCAAGGATACAAACAAACGGCGTATCGTTGGTTTCTTTCTGGAATGTTGTTCTCCTTATTAAATCATCAAGCCATTCTTTTTGCTCATCTTTTTTCATTCCGATAAGAAAATCTGCTGTTGTTTTTGCTTTTCTGAGTTCTGCAATGTTATTTAAAAGAGTCAATGATTGTTCAAGTTGCTTGGTTGTTGCTCTGATCAATAAAACAGTGCGATCTCTAAATTCAAAATATTCATCAGAGGACTCTATATTAATTTGACTTGCAAGCTCTCTAAATCCTGATAATTGTTTTTTACGATCACCTCTAGCAGTGAGCCATACTTCCCAGCAGAAGATGTCTTTTTCATTTTCAGGCATTGAAATAGTGTCTGTCCAAACAGCTTTGACAGTTGCTTTTCTAAAACTTGCTATTGTATCAATTAATGGTTGATTGTCTTTAGGTTTCCCGTTTTTCTGTTTGCTCCTACTAAAATAAGCATTTATCTTTTTTTCAAAGTCTTGTAACGATCCTTCTGTAATAAAAACCGACGCATATGTTTTATTATTATCTGTATCATATCTTATATTAAGTAGTTCACTGCTTCGTCCAAATGATTTTTCTTCGAACATTTCTCCCAAATTTTTAAAACTTTCAAATTCAACTATGAGACCTTTATCTAAAATGCTATTTACTTCTTTTTGTATAGCAATTGCAGCAGCCATTTCTTTTGAGATAATATTTGCTTGTGCCTGTAATTTGATTACCTGGCTTGCACGATCTTGTGGTGGTACAACAGGCTTAGGTATTTTTCTCTTACGTATATAATCCGTACTTTCACTAAAATATTTTGGATTTAAGAGGATATGATCCTTTCCGTTTTCAGGTACTATTACCTCGCTGTAAATTCAAGCTGACGTTTCATTTCCTGCCGTTCCTCAAGCGCCGATATTACAGCGTTAAAATCAATATCTTTATCTCCATTCATTATTGCTGTCTTTATGACATCATTAGCGGCATGTGTAATTTCTGCATAACTAAGACCATTGGCTTTTTCTGATAAATATTTCCAATCATAATCTTTCGAAAAGTACTCAGAAAGCCGTTCTTTTAGTAAAGATACCGTATGCTCTGTATCAGGTAATTCATAAACTAGTGCATCGTCAAAGCGGCGGAATAAAGCATTATCTAATATTTCTGGATGATTTGTCGCAGCTAGAATTAAACTGTTACTATTCGTTTCTTCGACCATTTGTAAAAAGCTGTTTAATATTCGCCGTGCTTCTCCGACATCATTTGCCAAGCCGCGTTCTGCGCCGATAGCGTCAAATTCGTCAAAAAAGAAAACCCCAAGCGTGTCTTCTATAGAATCAAAAATTAACCTGAGTTTAGCCGCTGTTTCTCCCATATACCTTGAAATAAGACCGTCCAATCGCACTTGAAAAAGGGGCAGCCCAAGCTCGCCTGCCAATACAGAGGCGGTCATCGTTTTCCCGGTTCCTGGCGGCCCAATAAGTATTAATTTCTGTTTTGGAATTAGTCCATGCTGTTCAATACGTTCAATATGCCGAAACTCCAGTAGTATACGATCAAGTTTATTTTGTAATGATTTTGTTAAAATAATATCAGAAAATCTTTTTTCGGGATATGTAACCGATAAAAGCCCTCTTAATTCCTCGCTGGGACGGTTAAAAGGAATTGTCCGTTTCTTTAATTGACCGCTTTTAGCATTATTTACCAGATTTTTTACTTCATCTGCAAGTTTCTGATGTCCCTGACGGGCTTCCGCTGCGGCAATCTGGAGAGCCACGGTATTGAAGTGCTCCTCATCGCCTATATAGTGAGAATTTAACAGTGATTTCATCTGTGCTGATGATGGCATAATAACTCCACCTCTATTATACAATATCGGCTGGTTATTTGGTAGGGTTTATTTTTAGTGGGGGAGTGGTTGAAGGTTTACTAACGAGCTTTCATTAAATTATATTCACCTTCACGCTCAGCTGCATAATTAGCATCATTTTCTATTATGTCATCATAAACAGTATTTTTTTTGAATAGGGTAATATTTTTATTTAAGAAATTATTAATTTTTACTTCCAATTTTGTATCCCATTTCATTATTTCACATTCCCAGATAACTAATACGCGCCAGTTGAGTTTCTTTAGTTCTTTAATGTTTATTTTATCACGTTCTACATTGCCATTTAGTTTTTTATTCCAAAATTTTTTATTTGTCTTTGGTTTTGACCCGTATTTACAATTGTGCATATGCCAAAAACATCCATGCACAAAAATGACAGCTTTGAATTTAGAAAGCGCTATATCTGGTTTTCCCGGGAGGTCTTTTCTATGTAATCTATAACGATATCCATTATTCCAAAGCCATTTGCGGACTATTAATTCCGGCTTTGTATTTTTTGAATGAATCTGAGACATATTAAAGTGGCGTTGCTCAGGAGTTAATACATCCATTCTTTACCGAAAGTTCAACATAGAATTTCCAAGTCTGTTTGCGTGATTTGCCATTTTTGATTGAATATCAAATGCAAGATGTTCTTTTATTGAGAATACAAACTCTGGGATTTCTTCTTTTTTCCACCATTCAGAGGATAAACTTCCAAAATGAAAAACTAATAAATGAGGTTTATCGTTAATATTATACCAAAAAGGAGCAAGATCAAAGAGCGCTTCTGATTTCATCTTACTCAATTTTAAATTTTTTCTCGGGTTTTTATTATCTTCAATAGGTATTAACAAACCATATAAAATACGAAAACATTCTTTTCCATTATGTAAATGCTTATTATTAGCCAAATCACAGGCAGGTGTAATAATTATCCCTGCAATACTTGTATTTTCTGGTATACTATTTGTATTATCAAAAATATTTTTAATTAAAGCATCATATAGATGTTGTGTAGAATCGCTAATAATAAATACATTTCCAAATGAAGGCATTTTATTTGGTTTAAAATCAAAAAATAATGATGTATTTATTTTAGCTGTTTGTTCAAGTTCTAAATTTTCATTTGATAAAGCAGTATTGAAAGTTAATTCAGTAGACTTAACTGTTTGTTGTAAACTGTCTTTAAAACTGTCTGTCATCATTATAAACGCATTACGGACATCCTCTTCGGTATTACTTAAAGAATCTTGCTCAGTATACGCCTTTGCTAATGATCCCATCAAAGTCGTTACCTGTTTTGACCATTCCGATTGATTTCCTTTTGCCGGGATAATAGAAAAAATATTAGTTGAGAAGTCAATAGTTGTTTTTTCTGTAATATTTTCCCATGCTAAAAGAAAATCAAAGGCTTCTAAATTTTTAATTTCTGAATCAATTTTTTCAATTACATCTGATGTTTCTTCCGTTACATTATCTCCTGAAGGTTTAGTATGGCATAAATGTCCAACTGGAGAAATATTTTCTAGTTCAAGATATCTGAGTACATCATCTTTTATTTCCGGATGTTTTGTCCAAAAAATAATAAAATAGGGGTTTTTATTATTTCCAATAATATGTTTTACCACATTTGCTACCGGAGCTGCTTTGTTTTTATTTGATGTTCCTTCTGTTCCAAGAACAATGTCTAAAAAAATAATTCTAACGCCAATAAATGGTTCTTTTGGGATATTCTCAAGTTGACCATCTAAATATACAAAAGGTAATTTCATTTTCCATAAAGCTGTTAAAAAAGGTTTTATTTCATCAAAATTATCATCTACAACAACTATCTTTTGTCTCTCAGCTAACATAAATCTATCCTTCCTTTTTTTTAAAAGCTAATGCTACAATAGCACCTTTCCTGTATTTATAAGGTAATTTAAAATCACCAAAATCAGGGTAAAGGATTTTTCCTTTCATTGCTTCCATAAATAATGTTGTTATGTGTAATCCAATTCCCATACCATCAGGTTTTTTTGTCATGAATGGTTGCCCTAATAGCTTGCGATCAAGTGAAATTCCTGGACCGGTATCTGCTACAACAATAGTAGAATAACCTTTACATTCAGAGGAAAATCCGATATAAATTGACTTATTTTTAACATCAAAATTATTCATCCACCAGATAGAATTATCTATTAGATTCATTATTGAATTTATTACATATACTTCCGAGCATAATCCATCAAATGAATCTGATTGTTCTCTGAAAAATGATTCTAATTCTATATTATGCATTCGTATTCTGAAATCCACATTAAATAGTGCTTTTTCAAGAACTCCTTTAAGGTTTCGAATTTTTATATTACTTTTTTTAATAAGAAAACTATATCCTTCCACAAGATTTGATAGATCAAAAACCATTTTTTTTAAGTTTTTTAAGTCACTGCCTTTGTTAATACCTGCTGTTATATTTTTTAACATTTTTTGCATTTGATGTATTACAACAATAAGATTTAAACCTGCACCAGCTGTTTTTAATAGTCTGCTTGTCATTTCTTCATAATCATCTTGTATCCGGAAAAGACAGTTTGTTATTTCATCAGCAACTTTTTTATCAGATATTTTCTTATTTATTATATTTTTAGCATCTTCAATCGGTGTTAAAACCGGAACTTTCTTTACTCCGGGACTGTATATAAGACGTAACTTTTCTTTGTCTTCCTTTCTGAAAATTTCTACTTTCTCCAAAACACAGCGGCATGCACCTTTTAACAATTGATAAGCGTGATTATTCATAAAACCTTCACGATTAGCTTTTTCAATTAAATCCTGACTTTGTTCACTGTTTAAATATACAGCGCCAAGAAGTAAGTTCCTGCTAATTTTAAAACCGGGTTGGTTTATTCTACTTGTCTCCATTTCCAGCCAGTCATCTTCGGGTTCCCCATAATCCCATATTCTTATTTTATTCCTAAAAACACGGACACCGCCATTTGCTTGTAAATATTCTTTTAATCCTTTTCTATCATCCAGCACCGCCATATCAAGTAATTGCGGATCAAGAGCAAAAATAATACCTTTAAAAATGACAGTACCTATTTTTACTTCCGAAAGATCTATTACTTTATCTTCTTTTGTATTTTTTAATTGATTACCTAATTCTTTCTTTAATTCCAGTAATCCTTTACTTCGTGCTTCGATTTTTTTCATATTTTGATAAGGTATAAATTTATATCTAAAACCGGATATAATATCATTCTCTATTTTTGCTTCAAATGAAAATATTTTATAATTCTTTATATCTTTAAATCTTATCAAGCCTTTAAGTAAATCATTATTATGAACAATAAAATCAGTGCGAAAAGTATCTTCCCCATCAAATGGTGAATTTAATGAAGTAATTGCTCTGGCACATTCTCTCACAGTTGCTTTATCCCATTCATTTTTCAAACGGCGAATAGTTATTTTTGTTCCTGTTTTATTACCTGTAAATATTTTAAATGAGCCTTCTTCAATAAGAACCGGAAAATCATCTAAATATTCTACTTCTCTAATTTTATCCCAGTCTATATAAATACGGTATTCTTTTTTATTTTTCATACGAGTAATAATTTCAATTTCTGATCCAAGACGATGTACCCCAAATCTGCCTATTCCTTTCTCTCCAATTGGCATACGATGAAATTTCGGAGTATATTTGTTATCATCAGATGTCTTTTTATCGGATTTATTACTTGTTCCGATTTCCAGCCAGACATTTGTTATAATGTCATAATCCATACCTTCGCCATCATCAGTAATGATAATATAATTTTCATTTGGTATATCAATGTTTCCCATTTCAATTTTACAATTTGAAGCATCCGCATCGTAAGAATTTTTTATTAATTCCATTAAAGCAATAGATTCAGATTTTATTAATTGTTCTCCAACCTGCTCTAAAAGTCTTGCACGGACTCTGAAATTGTGTGTTTTCATATTTCACCAAATCTCTTTTAATTTTAATGCAATTTTTTCAGCCATAAGCACAGGAACCGCATTACCTATCTGTTTAAAAACTGCTCCACGATTTGAATATGCTGTTTCCGATTCAAAGAAATAATCATCAGGAAATGATTGTAACCGGGCAGCTTCTCTTGGTGTTATTGAACGATTCTGCGAAATATCAGGATGAATATAATAATGCCCGTCTTTTGCAATATGCGCAAGAATGGTATGACAGGAATTTAAATCCCCCTCAACTACTTTATATCTGTCAATAAAAGATGTTTCATTTTTTCGGGTTTTTAAATATTTTGGAAGAGCGCTGTAATTTAATCGCTTGTGTCCGTTATTCCATGCTTTTACTGCACGTGTATATATTTCCAGATCGTTATCTGAATGAGGTCTTGCACGGTGTAATGTAACAGGATAATCATCATTCCGGATGTTACTTTGATACAACCATTGCCCTTTATATTTTTTTAATCTACACGGTTTATCAGACCCTTTACCTGCAGATAATGAAGGTAAATCAGATAATGCTTCGTTTACTTTTACATCGGGATTCCACATATCCGGTTCAGGGAAAATATCTTTTTCTCCTTTACGTTTTCCTACAAGTATTATTCGTTTTCTTTTCTGTAAAACACCATAATCAGAGGCTGAAAGGATTTTATAATCTGTAGTATATCCTGTTTTTTTAAATAATGCTTTCATCTTATCAAGATACAACTCTCCGTCACTGTCCATTGCAGAAAGTAAACCAAGAACATTTTCAAATAAAAAATATGACGGTTTATATTTTTCCAGAAACAATGCGTAATACTTATATAAATAGTTGCGCTCGTCGTTTTTCATATTAGTTTTATCACTGGCTCTGCCAATAATTGAATAAGCCTGACATGGAGGACCGCCAATAATTAAATTTATCTTTCCGTCATTTAATTCATCAATACTTTCAAAAATGTCATAAATATTATTTTCATTAATTTCCTCATTAAGAACAGATGAAAAAATATTCTTTGGGATTTTTTGATATAAATCATCACGGGATATTTTACGATTTAAATAATTGTAGTATATTTCTTCACGATTTTTTTTATAAAGCCAGTGCCTTGCCATTCTTGTTTTAAGTGTAAAACATGCTGACGAATCCATTTCAATATGAGCAACCGGCTTAAATCCTGCTCTAATAAAACCTTCCGACAACCCGCCACCGCCTGCAAAAACATCGAGGAAATTTAAGTTTTTATTTGACAAATTCGCACATTTTGTCATATTAATTCCTTTTCCCAATTCCCTCAAGTTTATTAACGTTCTTTAATTATTTAAATTATCGGATTTAATCATACTATCACTTGATCCTTATAATAACAATTATGATAAAAAAGCACCCATAAAGTAATTACAAAAACAATCTATAATAAAACCTATAAACAACTCTTAAAAAGCATTGTAATTATCATTATTATATGATATAATACAAAAGTAATTCTTTTAAAAAGGGAAAAACAGCCATTGAGCGATAAAGAAAAGCCAAAAACCCCTATGGAACATCTCAATATTGCGGAATTTAATCGTGGGCAGTCTTCAAAATTGATTAGGAAGCTGGTTGCGGAGGATAAAGCTGCGTTTATTCATAGGCATGGAAAGCCAATGGCGATTGTTATCTCGAATGACCGTTATGAACGGCTGCTTGCGGGGGGAATCGACATAAATGAGTATTAACATATCCGAAAAATCCAGTTTTATCTGGAAAATTGCCGAATTACTCCGCGGCGATTATAAACAAAGCGAATACGGCGATGTTATATTGCCTTTTACTGTTCTTTGCCGTTTGGATAGTGTTCTTGATGCAACCAAAGATAAGGTATTGGCTTTGAATAAGACCTTGAAATATAAAAACAAAGCTCCGTTTTTCGAAAAAGCAACAGGTTATAAATTCTACAATGTTAGTAAATTTACTTTTGCCAAATTGAAAAATGACTCTGCTCATATTGCCGATAACCTACGTGATTACATAAAAGGGTTTTCAGACAATGCCCGTGAGATACTGGAGTCTTTTGATATCTACGCCCAGATTGCTTTGTTAGATAAAAAGAATCTGCTCTACCTTGTGGTTTCCCGTTTTATTGATGATATAGATCTTCATCCTGACAGGGTATCCAATAATGAAATGGGTTATATATTTGAAGAGTTGATTCGCCGTTTCTCGGAAATTTCAAATGAAACAGCAGGTGAACACTTTACACCTCGTGAAGTTATCAGGCTGATGGTATCAATTCTCTTTACACCGGATATGCAAAAAATATGCGAACCGGGTTTTATGGCTAAACTTTACGACCCCGCAGCGGGTACGGGAGGAATGCTCTCGGCAGGAATCGAAAAAGCCGCCGAGTTAAATGATAAAGCTATCATCGAAGTATACGGACAGGAACTTAATGAAAAGACCTATGCCATTTGTAAGTCAGATACAATGGTTAAAGGGAAGGGTTACGATAATATTCATCTTGGAAACAGTTTTACAGAAGATGCTCTGTCGGGAGAGCGGTTTCATTACATGCTCTGTAATCCCCCCTTTGGTGTGGAATGGAAAAAATACGAAGGTTTTATCCGTGATGAAAAATCAAATAAAGGTAATAACGGACGATTTGGCGCAGGAGTTCCCCGTATATCCGACGGTTCATTATTATTTTTGCAACACATGATAAGCAAAATGCTTCCTGTTGAAGAAGGCGGTTCACGTATTGGTATTGTATTTAACGGTTCTCCGCTTTTTACTGGTGACGCAGGAAGCGGCGAAAGTGAAATAAGACGGTGGATAATAGAAAATCATTTACTTGAAACTGTAATTGCTTTGCCTGATCAATTGTTCTATAACACCGGAATTTTAACTTATGTATGGATTATTACCAACCGAAAAAAGGGAATCCGAAAAGGTAAAATTCAGTTGATTGACGGAACTTCTTTCTTTGAACGAATGCGTAAACCGTTAGGTGAAAAGAGAAAAATGCTAAATGAATCTCATATTACTGATTTAACAAGTTTATATGGTAATTTTATTGAAAGCGATTGTTGTAAAATATTTGATGAAGACGACTTTGCTTATAATAAAGTTATTGTGGAACGGCCTCTTCGTTTAAACTTTCAAACAAGTGAAGAACGTATTCAGCGCGTAAAAGAACAGGCAGTATTCATAAATCTTGAAAAAAGTCATAAACGTAAACCAAAAGAAATTGAAAAAGAGATTAGCGAAGGCAAAAAACAACAGGAAGCAATATTAACTGTTCTTCGTGGTATGGATAATACTATTGTATATAAGAACAGACAAGAGTTTATAAAATTGCTTTCTATGACTTATAAGAAAGCGGATGTAGAAGTGAAAACTCCATTATTTAAAGCTATTCTTGCAGGATTGTCCGAAAAGGATGAAACTGCTGATGTTTGCATTGACAGTAAAGGTATTGCAGAGCCGGATCCGGATTTACGTGATACAGAACAAATACCTTTCAAAGAAAAAATAGACGAATATATCCAACGTGAAGTATTGCCATATAATCCCGATGCGTGGGTTGACAGAAGTAAAACAAAGAAGGGATATGAAATTCCTTTTACACGTTATTTCTACAAACATGAAGAACTTGGAAACGCTGATGAAACATTAAAAGAAATTCAATTGCTTGGCGAGAAGATTCAAACAGGCATTGCACAACTGTTCGGAGAGGTGTGAACGTGGAACGATATTCTGAGTATAAAGATAGTGAGGTTAGTTGGCTTGGAGTAATTCCTAAGACCTGGGATATTTATAGGATTAAAAATCTATTACTTTTTCATCAAAGTGGTGCATGGGGAGAAGATGCCTGTGATGAGTATGGTGATAGAGTTTGTATACGTGTTGCAGATTTTAATTTTGAACAATTAGCTGTGAATTCTGATGAATATACAATTAGAAATTACATGCCTTCTCAAATTGGAAAATTACAACTACAAGTGGGTGATATTCTTATTGAAAAATCCGGAGGAGGAGAAAAATCACCAGTTGGCAGAGTTGTTTTATTTGATAAGGATTTTTCAGCTCTTTATGCGAACTTTATAGAAGCAATTCGTCCTAATAAAATTGTCGTAAACCGTTTCCTTGGTTATATTTTTGCTTCGGCATACCATAATGGTGTTAATCGCAAATATTTTAATCAAACAACAGGTATTCAAAACTTAAATATTGCTTCTTACATTTGTGAAAAAGTTGGGATCCCCTCATTTGCTGAACAAACTATAATAACCGACTATCTTGATCATATGACAGGTGAAATTAATAGATTGATAATTTATCTCCAATCTCAAGTGACCATGCTTGATCGGTATAAACGAGAACTAATTAATGACGCAATTACACATGGTATTGATAAAAACATTTCTCTTAAAGACAGTGGTGTTGATTGGATAGGGAATGTTCCGCCACATTGGAAGATAATTCCATTACGTGCTTTCTTGAAAGTAGTGAGTGTAAAAAATAACCCCAAATTACCATTATTATCTGTTGAACGGGAAAAAGGTGTTGTTGATAGAGAAACAGAGGGGTCAGATAGTAATTATAATCATATACCTGATGATTTAAGTAATTATAAAGTAGTTAACCCCGGTCAATTTGTTATTAATAAAATGAAAGCATGGCGTGGTTCTTATGGTGTTTCACCTTATAATGGCATTGTTAGTCCTGCATATTATGTATTTAATTTAAATTTTCCAAATCCTGATTTCTTTAATTATGCGATACGAAGTGGTAAGTATATAGGCTTCTTTGGACGTGATTCATATGGTATACGAACAGATCAATGGGATTTTAAAATTGAAAAAATAAAAAATATTCCTTTTGCAGTTCCACCTGTTTCTGAACAACAAGCCATAGTAAAATATCTTAATAAAAAAATACCAGTAATTGAATCATCTATTGATAATATTAACAATCAAATTGAAAAATTAAAACAATACCGTCAAATTGTTATTCATGATGCTGTTACAGGCAAGGTCAAAGTAAAGGAGATAAATAAAAATGGCAATTAACACAACAGAACGTACCTTTGAACAGGAAATTGAATGGAATCTCATTAACGAAAACGGTTATAAAAAAACTGATACTGCATCTTATGATCGAACCCTGGCTATGGATACAACATCAGTGATTAACTTCATTAATGAAACTCAGCCAAAAGAATGGGCAAGAATATGTAAAAATCACAGCGAAGATACCGGAACCGGTTTTATCGAGCGTCTTCGCGATGAATTAAAAAAACGTGACATGATTGATGTGTTACGCCACGGTGTTACGGATCTTGGGGTAACTGTAAAACTTTGTTATTTTAAACCAGGCAGTGAAATGAATCAAACTGCTGTTTCTCAATATGAGAAAAATGTTTTACAGATAATGAGACAGGTAAAATACAGCCTTGCAAATGAGAATTCTATTGATATGGTTATTCTTCTTAACGGATTACCTATTATAACAATGGAATTAAAAAACCTGCTTACAGGACAAACATATAATAATGCTATTACACAATATAAAAACGATCGAAATCCAAGGGAATTATTACTTGCTTTTAAAAAGAGAGTATTGGTTCACCTTGCTGTTGATAGCGATGAAATATGGATGACTACAAAACTTGATAATCAGGATACAATTTTTATCCCATTTAACAAAGGTCATAATAAAGGAGCAGGTAATCCTCCCGTAGAAGGAGATTATCGAACTTCATATTTATGGCATGATATTCTTAAAAAAGACAGCATTCTTGATATTCTTCACCGTTTTGTACAGGTTACAAAAGATGAAAAAACAGGAAAAGAAAAATTAATTTTCCCCCGTTTTCATCAATTAGATGTTGTACGTTTTCTAACTGAAAAAGTAAAAAGTGAGGGAAGCGGTCATAATTATTTGATTCAACATTCTGCAGGTTCCGGGAAATCCAACTCTATCGCATGGCTTGCTCATCATTTGGTTAATCTTCATGATTCAAATAATGAAGTTGTATTTCATAGTATAATTGTTATTACTGACCGCCGTGTTTTAGATAAACAGCTTCAGCGTGATATATTCAATATGGAACATAAGCAAGGTGTTGTTGTACGTGTAGATAAAAATGCAAAGCAATTAACTACAGCTCTGGAAAAAGGCGATAAAATTATTATCTGTACTTTACAAAAGTTTCCTTTTGTGGATGTACAAAAGATTACCACCACAGGAAAACGATTTGCAATCATTGTAGATGAAGCGCATTCTTCTCAAACCGGTAAAGCAAGTGAACGGCTAAAAGAAGTGCTTGCGGATATTTCTGCTCAGGGTGAAGATGCTATCGAAAAAAAATTACATGAATATGCTGTTGAAGAAGCTAAAGCAGAAGCCGACGAACTGGAATCTGATGAACAGTTAGCAGAAGACATTAAAACAGGTATGGCAGCACATGGTCGACAGAAAAATCTTTCATTTTTTGCTTTTACCGCAACTCCAAAACAAAAAACACTTGAGATATTCGGTACAAAGGATTCTGACAGCAAGCCAAAACCATGTCATGTTTATAGTATGCGTCAGGCAATAGAAGAACATTTTATTTTTAATGTTCTGGAATATTATATAACATACGAAACATATTTTAAAATAGGTAAAACAACAGCTGATGATCCTGTATATGGAAAAAACCAGGCAAATAAAGCTTTAGGCAAGTATATGAGTTTACACCCTCATAACCTTGCACAGAAAACAGAAGTAATAATTGAACATTTTAGAAGCAAAGTACAGCATAATATTGGCGGAAAGGCTAAGGCAATGCTTGTAACAGGTTCAAGGCTTCATGCAGTTCGTTATTATTTTGAATTTCAAAAATATATTAAAAAAATGAAATATAATGATTTGCATGTATTGGTTGCATTTTCCGGTACTGTTAAAGATAATGTAACCGGAAAAATCAAAGAATATACAGAAGAAAAAATTAATAAATTTCCCGAATCTGAAACACCGGATAAATTCGAATCGGGTGAATATCAAATTCTGCTTGTAGCGGAAAAGTATCAAACAGGTTTTGATCAACCTCTATTACACACTATGTATGTAGATAAAAAACTGGCAGGAGTTAAAGCAGTACAGACCCTATCTAGAATCAATCGAATGTGTATTGGAAAAACAGATACTTTTGTTCTGGATTTTGTAAACACCAGGGAAGAAATTATTGCAGCGTTTCAAGATTACTATCAGGAAACAAGAATAGCAGAAACAACCGATCCAAATACCATTTATGACATTAAGAATAAGTTAGACAATTATATGGTATATAACGATTATGAGATAGATAATTTTGCAGCTGTATTTTTCAAAAAGACAAAAACACAGGAGAATATTGATTTAGCAAAATTAAATTCATATATTGATCCTGCTGTAGATAGATACAAAGCACTGGCAAATAAAGAAGAAAAAATCGACTTTAAGTCTGCACTGGCTAAATTCTTAAGATTGTATTCTTTCCTGACACATATTATTAATTTAAATGATAGCAAACTATATAAATTTTATGCTTATGGAAAATGTCTTTTGCGAAAACTGCCAAAAGAAGGCGAAGGTACTCCGGATTTAAATAATGAGGTTGCCTTACAATATTACCGATTGCAGAAAATCCATGAAGGTTTCCTTGGTGTAGCAGAAAAAGACGGTATATTATATGGACCTACTTCCGGAGCAGGTTCTCCCATGGAAGACGAGAAAGAAAAACTTTCTAAAATTCTTGCTAAGTTGAACGAAAGGCTTGGAACTAATTTTACAGAAATGGACAAAGTACTGGAACAGGTTGTGCAGGATATGTCAGCAAATACTGAATTAGTGATACGTTCAAAAAATACAAGAGATCTATTTAAAATCGTTTATAAAGAATATATTATGGATATAATTTTAAGCCGCATGAATCAAAATCAGGAATTTTGTGAAAAATATCTGGAAGATGAAGAATTCCGTAATGAAATAGACAACATTTTACTGCCAATTAGCCATGAGCGGTTGTCAAAGTTGTAAAGTACTTCATTCAACTTTCTTAAACTGATAAACTTTTCTCTTGTTCTCAACCTTCTACTTAAAATTTTGATCGGTTCATCCCTCTCAACCCCCGCAATTGACAACCCGTCAATCTCATGCAACAATGAACAAATAACATAAATATTTATAATGTGGTTTAAAAGGAGTTTTTATGGGGTTGATTAAAGCATTAGCCGGAGCTGTGGGGGGTACTTTAGCGGATCAGTGGCTTGAGTTCTTTGTCTGCGAAAGTTTGGATGTTGATGTGCTTGCGGCAAAAGGTGAAAAAAAGACTAGTAAAAGGAGCAGTAATACCAAAGGGGAAGATAATATTATTTCCAATGGGTCGGGTATTGTTGTAAATAAAGGGCAGGCTGCGGTTATTGTTGATAACGGGCGTGTTATGGAGTTTTGTTCCGAAGAGGGGAAATATACTTACGATCAATCCAGTGAGTCCAGTATTTTTTACGGAGGGTTGGATAAAGGTATCGTAGGGATTTTTAAAAGTATCGGTGATAGATTTAAACACGGCGGAAGCCCGGGGAAAGATCAGCGTATTTACTATTTTAATACGAAAGAAATTTTGGGAAATAAATATGGAACTCCGAATCCGATTCCCTATTTGGTAGTCGATCCTAATATAAATCTACGTCTTACTATCAGCCTTAGGGCGAACGGCGAATATTCGTTCCGAATGATGAATCCGCTTTTGTTCTATTCAAACGTGTGCGGAAATGTGGAAGGTCTTTATAAAAGAGATCAAATCGACAGTCAGT
>Ga0209755_10000718_pt1 | contig 58183 bp, 63 predicted proteins | sample TergutCo191P1_FD_187301 | JGI IMG/M metagenome (GOLD analysis project Ga0209755, IMG submission 187301) | Cornitermes sp. P1 segment gut microbial communities from Petit-Saut dam, French Guiana - Co191P1 (SPAdes) (version 2) | ecosystem: Host-associated > Arthropoda: Insects > Digestive system...
CGGCATTATCAGCCCCCATGCCGCGTCTGTAATATCATGTCGACGATGCGCTTTGTTCATAGAGAAACTCTCCCTTCGCTCTTTTCTCTATTATATCACTACTGTATCCTATTGTCGACACAATCTAGTATATAACGTGTTTGTCGTTGATTTTGAATGGCAGGCGCGCTATAATTTTGTCATAGCTAAAATATTTGCTTCTCATATCCCCTAACCAAAAATTAGGAGGACATGAATATGGCAAAGATGAAGAAAGAAAGCGAAAAAAACAGCTTGAAACAATGGAGAGTTGGTGCTTATTTAAGGCTATCAAAAGAGGATGAAACAGCGGGTACAAGCGTTTCTATAGACCACCAGAACGCTATTATTCTTGACTTTATTGAGAATGACCCCTTGCAATTTACGCTTGTGGACACATATGTAGATGACGGCATTTCAGGCGTAACAGCAGAACGCCGTCCTGAGTTCCAACGGCTTATTGATGATGTGAAGGCTGGGTTGATAAACTGCGTTATCACTAAAGATACTTCCCGCTTTACTCGAAGCGTGACAGACGCTGAATATTACGTTAATACGCTTTTCCCATCCCATGATGTACGCTTTATCGCTTTAGGTAGCCCAAGGATTGATTCATTCGAGGACCCGGAGAGTGTTGAGGGTATGCAGTTTCACTTTGAGAACTACTTTAACGAGTATTTTGTCAAAATGACCAGCAAGAAGATTCGCAAAGTTTTTGAAATGAAAACTAAAAAAGGTGAGTTTATTGGCTCGTATGCTCCATACGGATATGCTAAAGACCCCTCGAATAAGCATAAACTGGTGGTAGATGAAGAAGCTGCAGAAATCGTTAGAAAAATGTTCGATATGTTTGTGTATGACAAGTTGAGCATAAGGGGGCTTGCTTTGCGACTTAACGACATGGGCGTTTTACCCCCTAGAGAATATAAGGCATCTAAAGGGATAACGCCTAATGGGAGAGAGGCAAAAATACCGTCATGGCACTTTAATTCGGTTAGAGTGATTCTTAGTGGCGAAAAATACTGCGGGCATATGGTACAGGGCAAAACGAAAAACATTAGCTATAAAGTGAAAAAGCCAAAGCAACAAGACCCTAAAAATTGGATTGTTGTAAAAAATACCCATGAACCAATTATTAGCGAGGACTTGTTCCAAAAGACACAAGTATTACTGAAACGTCCATCTAGGGTGTCACGGAACGGCGAAAAATCTTTGTATGCCAGTTTTGCTTACTGCAAGTGTTGCGACCATATATTGAGCAGAAATACAGTAAGAAAGAGTGGGAAGTATTTTTATCGTTGTGGTTTTCACGAAACTACAAAAAAATGCCGACCACTTAACATCATGGAGCATGTTTTGGACGAACACATCCTTTTTGCTGTAAAAAGCCAAATTGTGCTGATTGCGGAAATGGATAAGCTAAAACAAAAAATCTTGGCTTCTGGTAATTTTACGGATGATTCTAAGATTCTACAACGCAACTTACGCCACTTAGAAAAAGAGCGTGACAAGCTGGAAGCTAGAAGCCATAGGTTGTACGATGATTACGCTGATGGTACAATCGACAAAGATTTGTACATTAGCCGTAGTGCTTCGTTAAAACAGGAACTTGAAACCGCTAAAGATAGGATTGCAAAAATTCAAATAGAAATACGGCAATTTAAGAAGGTGCAAACCACTACAGATAGCTATGCTGACCGCTTTAAGAAGTACGAAACTGTAAGCGAGGTTACAAGGGAGCTACTTGTTGATTTGGTTGATAAAATTCTCGTTGATAAAGAGGATAATCCAAATGGCAACAGGCTGAAACAGCGTAAATACGTTAAGGTGATTTTTAAGTTTGCTGATGAGCATAAGGCATTGCCATAATTTCTTGATGAGAATGTACATCAGATTGGTGAGGGTGCTAAACTGGTTGCACTCTAAAGTGAACTTTTACTGTAGAAGGGGGAACAGATAGGCGCAGTGGCATTCCCCCTTTATGAACAAAGTTTGGGCGTAGGAATTATTTTCCTTTTATGCACAATCTACTATAGAGTATATGAGCAAGGATTTGTCGCCCTCAATGAAATATCATAGATGTCCCCCGTTTACATTCAGCAACGTATCCCCCACAGAGCCTACGGAGTTTATGGTGTTTTTTTGTCATGCCGATTTTGAGTTCCGGTATACCCTTGCAATTTATAACAATGATGTAGTATCCGAAAGCCTGTATAAAAAAAATATTGGTGCAAAACGTTCAGCCACACTTTTTGAGAGAGATATAAACGGCATTACCCTCGGGTCAAGTTTAAATAAGAAATCAGTTAATACAGATGTCAGCTCCAAAATTCCTTTTATATCATTCCTTTCAATTAATTATGATTTTGAAATTATAGAAATAGCAACAGAATGGTTTTTCCGCTGTACATTTGCTGATTATGATGACCCTGTTAGAAACACATCGCTTATGATGGTTCCCGGGTTAAAAGAAGATACGATAAAAATAATGAGTGAAATAGACATACCTATTTCAGATATTGAAATTACACTCCGGTCTGATGAGGTGCATGGTGAAAAAACGGTTGATAAAGTGCACTTTATCAGAGATATAGACGGTGATAAATACAAGCTGAATATCTTTGAGGAATCAGGAGGAACATTTAAGCTGTTTGGCCTTCTTCCCCATGTGCTTATCGCGCTGAAAGGGGGAATGCTTATGGTTGTTGATGAAATGGATGCCGGGTTACACCCCAAATTATTGCGTCACATTGTTAAACTTTTTAAGAACCCCAAAATTAACAAGCATAATGCCCAAGTAGTGTTTACTTCTCATGATATTACTACCATGAAAAGCGATTTGTTCAGGCGTGATGAGATTTGGTTTGCTTCTAAAGACGATAGCGGGGCAAGTGAAATCTACTCTTTGTATGAGATTCGCAACCAGGATGGGTCGCATGTGAAAGCAGACGCACCCTTTTATAAGCAATACATTGTCGTTGCTTGAGCGGGCACAAAAGCATGTAAGCGAAAACAATAACCCCATCAGGCATGTGTGGCTGGTATATGACCAAGATGACTTCCCGCGTGATAATTTTGATAATACTGCGCGCAAATGTACGGAGCTTACTAATCAAAATCTCTCCAAAAATTCAGATGAAGCAATAATTTATCATGCATTATGGTCAAATCAGTGTATTGAATTATGGTTTCTGCTTCACTTCACTTATTCTCAATCAGATTTACATAGAAAGGACTACCCTCCGATGTTGAATACCTACCTATGTAACATAGGGAAAGGGAAATATAAAAAGAATCGCGATGACATTTATGCGGCTTTGCGCCCATTTTTGAAGGATGCAATAAGAAACGCCAAATCACTGAGAGTTAAACATAACAATGACGCCCCGTCGAAGAATACGCCCGGAACAAATGTGTTTGAAATTTTTGAGTTTTTGTCTGTCTATCTAAACGAGACCGAAGGAGCTTTATAATGGAAATGATTCAAAACTTTGACGATTTTTTAAAGGCGTTGCTGGCCGCCGGGTTTTCCATGGGCGGGGGCAATAGCGACGGGATTTATTCCATAATTACTTGGGGCTGGAACGAAGAGCCATCATATGAGACACCCGTAAGCTGGCACACAGGCGACCCGGATACCGACCCATGGGAATGGCGCATCCGCGTATTGAACGAGCGGGATGATATCGCCTATAGCAAGCTGTTTTTCAAAAAGAGTGGCTTTATCACAAAGGAGTGGTATCCTTATTTTCTTGCGGCGCGGCGGATTGGCGCGGATTTTGAAGACGCCTACGCCGACGGGACAATCAGCCATTTTGCCAAGCGGATTTATGAAGTGGTGGAGGCGCATGACGCGCTTCCCGTTGATGCAATCAAGCAAATGGCCGGATTTTCCAAGGAGGACAAGGCCGGGTTTGACCGCGCCTTGACAGAGCTTCAAATGCGTATGTTTATAACAACCTGCGGCAGGCAGCCGAAATTTTCAAAAAGCGGCGAGGAATATGGCTGGCCGTCGATGATGTTCTGCACCACGGAGAAATTTTTCAACAGCGCGGACGCTGTATTTGAAAAAGCGGCTTCCATTAATTCGGAAGCCGCTGAACAGAAAATCATGAGGCAAATTCTAAAATTAAACCCCAATGCGCAGAAGAAAAGGATTATCAAGTTCATTTACGCTCGGTAGTTCATGCCTTTTGAGTGGTTGGAGTTGGGTAGATATGGGTCAGTTTGGCGAAACCAGAGTTGTCATGCAGGCCGCCGACGGCAGCTATTACATTTTTGGAGGGTACAATATTTTCGAGGCATATGACGATTATCTGTACATCTTTACCGCAAATGAAAGCTGGCCACGCCCAGACTGGTCAACGGCAACACATAATCTAATTGAGCAAGACGGCAATCGACGGCGGGGGCATTCCTGAACATGGAGGATTATAAATAGTACCATGCGCGAATTATACAAAATCATTGATGAAACAATCGAAAAAGTTAATTTTAATAAAATATGGCCGGGATTTTCAAGGTTTAATTTTGCTTTGTATAACAAGAGTAATGTTTATTTTAAAGATGAAGTCATTCCTTGGGATAATCGGTTCTTAGGAAATACAAGCATCGAATACAACGGCAAGTTTATAGCGATATGGTATGTTGAAAATCCGCACAAAGAGGATTCGCAAATATTAGCCGCGGACTTAGTGCATGAAATGTTTCACGCATTTCAAAGAATGCGCAATGAAAGCCGATACCCCAACGACCTATTAATGTTGAATTACCCTGATAATATAGAAAATTATGCCGTTAAGCATGTGGAAAATCTGATTTTGGTTAATGCATTTTTGAGTGATGATTTAAGCGCGAAAAGAGAATTTGTGAAAAACTATTTATCGGCTCGAAAATATAGAGAAAATCTTATCGGCGATATAATCAGACAGGAGTATTACGCGGAAACAATTGAAGGAATAGCCGAGTACGGGGGAAGTATGGCATTAAAGCAAATTTCATATGACAAATATAGCAATAGAATCAACGCCTACATTGAAAATTTGAAAATATTGGACAGCCGTTTTTTCGATACGAGGAGATTGCTTTATTACACAGGAGCGGTATTTTGTATTGTGCTATCGGAAGCGGGGATAGATATACATCATAGAGTCGGTGACACAGAAAACCCGCTTTTTTCCTTGGCCGCAGAAAGCTCAAAGGCAGAGAGGCCGACGATAAGCATTAATATCGAAGATTTATCCGAAAAAGTGAAAAGGCACACGAATGATAAAAAAGCAAAATTTGATGAATTTTTTAAAACAGCTACAGAGAAAGTAGACGGCGATTATTTTATTTGTGGATATGACCCCATGAATATGATTAAAATGGAAGACATGATTTTATGCAGTCATTTTGTAATGTTAAAAGGCAACGATAGCGGTGAACCCATATTTATACAAGGCCCGGTTTTAGTAAACTTGAAAAAGAACTCGGTTAATGAAGCTTGTTCATATATGAAATAAATTTTACTGATTTTTGATAGGAGCATAAAATGTTCACAAATATGGACGAAGTGCTGGAGTTTATCCACGGCACATCTTGGATGGGGGTAAACCCCGGTTTGTCGCGCATCGCGGAGCTAATGGGGCTTCTTGGCGACCCTCAAAAAAGTTTAAAATTTATTCACATAGCGGGCACAAACGGCAAGGGCTCGACGGCGGCCATGCTTGCAAGTGTGCTGGCAGAGGCGGGTTATAAAACCGGCCTATACACGTCGCCGCCGATTCACAAAATAAACGAGCGAATGCAAATCAACGGTCGGCATATTTCCGACGAGGAATTAATAAAAGTGGCTTCCCTCGTTGGCGGACAAGTCCGGCTTCAAAAAGACCCCACAACGGTATTTGAAACGATGACGGCAATCGCTTTGCTGTATTTCCACCGGCAAAACTGTGATATCGTGGTTTTTGAGGTGGGAATGGGCGGCCGTTTGGACGCCACAAATATCATCCCCACCCCCGAGGTGGCTGTCATAACCTCCATCGGCTTGGACCACATGGAGGTTCTGGGCGATACGGTGGAAAAAATCGCAGGGGAAAAAGCCGGGATTATTAAGCCGGGCGGGACAGTCGTATGCCATCCCCAGGCGGAATCCGTCGAGGGGGTAATCCGCGAAAAATGCCGCAAAGAATCTGCAAGCTGCACCTTTGTAAACGAAAACGAAATTACTTTGATTGAAACTTCTTTGGACGGCCAGAGGTTTGATTTTATCATGCCCGGCGAGGGGCAACATGCTTCTGTGGGCTTTTCAAATGCCACGCAAAATTTTACTATTCCCCTGCTGGGCAATCATCAATTACGAAATGCGGCTGTGGCTATTACGACGATTGAGGCCCTGCGGGAAAAAGGCTGGAAAATTTCTGCCGATGCATTGCGGGTCGGCCTGTGCAAAACATTCTGGCCGGGCAGATTCGAAGTAATGAGAAAATCTCCCGTTTTTATAATTGATGGCGCACATAATCCCCAGGGTGTACAAACCGCCGTGGACAACCTGTCCGCGCTGTTTCCGGGGAAAAAACCATTATTTATTTTCGGCGTTTTACAGGACAAGGATTTTGAAAAAATGCTCGAAATTCTCGCGCCGATTGCGGGGCGGTTTTTGACAATCACGCCGCCGGATTCACGGGCATTGCCCGCCGCTGATTTGGCTGAAATTCTGTCAAACAGGGGCATTCCAGCTACCCCCTGCGAGACAATACAGCGCGCGGTAAGCCACGCAATTGAAATATCCGCCCCGGAGGATATCATATGCGCAATCGGCTCGCTAACCACCGTGGGCGCGATAAGAGAAATTCTGCAATGACAACCTATCAGAGAATCGGACTATGTTTGGCGGTTGCGGTGCTGGCGGTGTTCGTTTTTGTGCCCAATTTCGCCGGGCTTACGGCAGCGGGGCAAAGCACCGTTGGGCTTACGCTGTTTTTTCTTATACTGTTGGTGGCAGAGGCTTTGCCACTGCCCGTCAGTTGCTTGCTGACCATTGGGCTAGTTCCGATTTTTGGTGTAAGCGAAAGATTTTACGGGGCGGTAATCGGTTTTGCCCATCCCGTAATTTTTTTCATTATTGCTTCCTTTGGCATCGCCGGGGCAATTGTGAATGTGCCTATTACAAAGCGCGTTTTGCTATTTCTGCTTAAAAAAGCCGGGCACAAAATTGAAAATATTTTATTGGCAATGATGATAACCACGGCGGTGGTGTCTTTTTTTATGTCAAATGTGCCCGCTTGCGCAGTGATGGCGGCCATCGCGCTGGAGCTTGTCAACTTGCTTGAAGACGACGCGGAGAAAAAATCCGTAGGACGGACTTTTATGATTGCGATTCCCGTTGCCACAATGATTGGTGGCATGGCTACGCCGGCCTCGTCGTCGCTTAACCTGCTGGCAATCGGGCTTTTGGAGCAGCAAACGGGACAAACAATCAATTTCGTGCATTGGATGGCGGTTGGAATTCCGTTGGTGGTTGTATTGCTTCCCCTCGCATGGATTTTAATGCTAAAAGTCTACAAGCCCGCCCGGGTTGACCCCGCTAAAATCAACGAGTACATACGTAGCCTTCAAGCGCAAATAACCCCGCGCCCCCAGCGCAAGGAACTTTATGTAATCGTTATAATGGCGATAATGCTTACCCTGTGGATTGCATCTGCTTGGGTTGACCGACTGGAGGTTTTTACCGTGGCGGTTTTGGGGTGCGTATTGTTCATGATGCCGGGAATCAACGCGCTACCCTGGCAAAAATTTCTAAAAGATATCAATTGGAATATCATTTTTATAAGCGGAACTGTTTTGTCCATTGCTCACGCGCTGGTTGAAAACGGCGTAAGCGGCCGCCTTGCCGAAGCTCTGTACTTGCCTGTTTTGCCGGTGAATTTGCTGGTGGGCCTTGCGGCGGCGATGGCCTTTGTTTTGCTTTTGTTCATAACCTCTGCCCCAGCGTTAATCACGGTTTTGGCGGGGCCTTTTATTATAATCGCCGCGGCAAGCGGTGTGCCTCCGGCCTTTCTTATTATAGTGCTGGCTTTTTGCGCGGGCAATTGCTATCTTTTGCCTCTGGACACCGTCCAGTTAATCACCTACGGCAAGGGCTATTACCGCATGACCGACATGGCGCGCTCCACGATTTTTTTGCAAATTGCAATGATAGTGCTTCTCGCTTTTTGGCTCCCGTTTATGGGCGGCCTTTTAGGGCTGTAAGGGAGTGGGCCAAGCATGTTGGTAAAGAGGGCGGCAGTGCGGGGAGTGAGGTGGGCGACTAGCGCAGCCGTGTGATTAGTGACGCATGGCGGGGCAAGTGTCACCGCCGGGCTTGTGTAGCAAGACCGGCACAGACACTGCTCTGCCAAAGTCAATCATCGCATGATAAGCGTTAGCGCACCCACTCCCCGCGCTGCCAACCTTTGTACCAACACACTTGGCCTATCCCTCGACTGTAAAACATCTGTTGACATAAGCAACCCATGCCATTACGATACTCCCGAACGGGGGTTTTTTCTTTGATAGACAAAAACGGTGTAGAAAAAGCCATACGCGACCTGCTTTTAGCAATCGGCGACGACCCAGACCGGGACGGACTGAAGGAAACACCTAAGCGGGTTGCGAAATTATATGAAGAAGTTTTAAGCGGCAACGCCCAAGAGTCCTCGGAAATTCTAAAGTATTTCAACGAGGATTTTTGTGAGGAAATGGTTGTTTTAAAGGACATCGAGTTTCATTCCGTATGCGAGCATCATCTTTTGCCATTCTACGGCGTGGCACATATTTGCTACATTCCCGCGCCGGGAAAGCTCCTTGGCCTAAGCAAGCTGGCCCGAATCGTGGAAATGTACGCCCGGCGGTTGCAGCTACAGGAGAAAATGGGCTCTCAAATAGCCGATTTGCTGGCGCGCGAGGCTGGCGCGCTGGGTGTGGCGGTGTTAATCGAAGCGGAGCATATGTGCATTTCTATGCGCGGAATCAAAAAAACCGGTTCTAAAACAGTGACCACGGCATTGCGCGGAAAATTTAAAACCGATAAAGACCTCCGCGCGGAGGCCCTTGGGATGCTGAAATGAAATCAAAGCCTTAGGTATAGGAGTTAAGTTATGGAAAAGACATGGATAGATTGGGTTGTTGAATTGCAAGCACTGGCACAAGCTGGTTTACAGTATTCTAAGAATATATTCGATATAGAACGCTTTGAGCGGATAAGGGACATAACGGCAGAAATAATGAGTAAACAGTCAGATTTACCTCTTGAAGTCGTAAAGGATTTGTTTTGCAACGAGACCGGGTATCAGACACCCAAAATGGATACAAGGGCAGCTATATTTAAAAACGATAAAATATTGCTTGTAAAGGAACAAGATACATGGGCTTTGCCCGGCGGCTGGATTGATGTAAACGAGTCAGTGAAATCCAACACGATAAAGGAAGTTAAAGAAGAGGCCGGCCTTAATGTTATGCCTGTTAAGTTAATTGCCGTTCAAGACAGAAACAAGCATAATAAACCTCAGTATGCTTATGGCGTATGCAAAATATTTGTTATGTGCGATATAATATCAGGTGAATTTCAGCCAAACACAGAGACATCCGAAAGCAGTTTTTTTGCCCTTGATGAGTTGCCGGAATTGGCAAGCGAAAAAAACACAATCGAACAAATATGTATGTGTTTTGACGCATATCTTGATGAAAATTGGGTAGCTCAATTTGACTGACGACTGAGATAATAAAAAAAATGCGAGCCTAGAGGTGTAGTATGCAAATCGGTGCGAAGGAATTCAGAATCGGTGCGAGAACATACATTGTGGGGATTTTAAACGTAACACCGGATTCATTTTTCGATGGCGGCGAGTATGCTTCCGTGGAAGCGGCCGTGAACCGGGCGAAAAAAATGGCGACTGACGGTGCGGATATCATTGAAATCGGCGGCGAGTCCTCGCGGCCGGGGTTTACGCCTGTTGATGCCCAAACGGAAACGGAAAGAATTCTGCCCGTGCTGAAAGCGGTCAAACAAGAAATTGACCTGCCCATTGCCATTGATACATATAAATCCGGGGTTGCGGAGGTTGCCCTACAGCACGGTGCGGCCCTAATCAACGACGTGTTTTGTTTTAAAAAAGACCCGGAGCTGCCCAAGGTCTGTGCGAAATACAACGCCGTGTGCTGTGTGATGCATAACCGCGACAACGCCGAGTACAATAATATTTTGCTGGACATAGCAGCGGACCTGCAAGAGGGCGTCCAACGCCTGACCTCCGCTGGCGTTGACCCGAAAAAAATTATCATCGACCCGGGTATTGGCTTTGCCAAAGACGCAGAGCAAAGTGTCCACGTATTGAGAAATCTGTCGTTCTTCACCGCGAATCCGTATCCGGTGATGCTGGGCGCGTCGCGGAAAAGCTTTATCGGGCACACAATCGGCCTGCCCGTGGAAGACCGCCTGGAGGCCACAATTGCCACAACCGTGCTGGCAATCAGCCAGAAGTGCGCGTTTATCCGCGTTCACGATGTTTTGGGAAACAAACGCGCCACCATGATGGTGGATAAGCTGGTAAGGAGCAGTTGGTAGACTATGGATAAAATTCTAATCGACGGGCTGGAAATTTTTGCAAATCATGGCGTTCTGGAGGCGGAAAAGCAGCTTGGGCAGAAATTTATAATATCGGCAGAGCTGGAACTTGACCTGCGAAGCGCGGGAAAAACCGACGACTTAAGCAGAACAATTAATTATGCCGAAATATGCGACGGCATCGCGACCCTAGCAAAAATGGAGACCTTTGACCTAATAGAAACCTGTGCCGAAAAAATTGCTTCATATATATTGCAATCTTACCCCAGCGTGAAAGCAGTGCGTGTCAAGGTTGAAAAGCCCGCCGCGCCCATTAAGCACAGCCTGCGCACGGTGGCGATTGAAATCCGGCGCAAACGCGCCCAAATTTACTTGGGGCTGGGCTCAAACATCGGCGACACAAAGCTTAACCTTGACGTCGCACTGGAAAAAATCCGCCACGAGGGAATCAATGTCACCGCCTGCTCTTCCTATCACAGAACCAAGCCCGTCGGCCCCATTCCCCAGGACGATTATTTAAACTGCGTTGCGCAAGCGGAGACTCTTTTGACCCCGCAAGAGCTTATAAAAAACTTGTTGGAAATAGAGTCCGCCCTTGGCCGCGTGCGCGAGGAACGCTGGGGCCCGCGTATAATCGACATAGACGTGTTGTTCTATGACGATTTGATTTGTAGCAACCCGGATATAATTCTGCCTCACCCCCGTCTGCACGAACGGCTTTTTGTGCTGGAGCCATTTTGTGAATTAAACCCTTACTATGTACATCCGCTGCTGAATCAGCGAATAATAGATTTGCTTACCGATTTGCAGACATAGTCAATAAACATGGTTACGGCAGCATATCAGGAGTTCAAACGGCATTAAAGCGAATGAAAATAACATTAAAAAAAAGTCGAAAATCTTTAAAGAGCGAAACGAAGAAAAAATAGCAACCGTGCCACTTTCAAAACGGATATATGTTGATGAATCAGGGATTGACACTTACATATACCGTGAAAATGTGCGTGCATTAAGGGGCAAAAAAGTTTTTGGTGCGGTGAATCGGTGGCTGAGTATGACACATAAACTAAGATTTTTGCTGCGATGGCTGTTTGCGGCGGTTATTGTTTTACTGCTTATCCTTGCGCTGCGGCGTTTTGATGGGGAGAGTGTGTTGTACAGCCTTAGGCAAATCCCGCTGTGGCTGGTGGCCGTACTGGTGGGCTTGCAGGTTGTAACACAATTGCTGGTGAACGCCCTTTGGTTTCAGGTGGCCAGGCTTGCCGGGGTTTCTGTTTCCTTTAGGCAAATGTTTTATGTGAACTGCCAAGGGGCGGTCATGGATTCCATTACCCCGGGTGTGAAATTCGGCGGAGAGATTACCCGTGCCGTGCAAATCAGCCGTGTTGCGGACTGCTCCGGTGAACAGGCCGCAACCGTTGTGGCCTTGCAAAAATTGTTCAGCCTCAGTTGCCTGTTTTTTATTTTGCTTTTTGCGACGGGGTTTCTGCTTGGTGAAATGCCGGTTCTGGGGCATTTTAGGTTCTTGCTTTATGGAACTCTGGTTCTGCTTTTATCGCTGTTTATTTGCGCTTTACTGATGCCTCGCCCCTTGAGAAATTTTTTGGAAAAAAGAAAACCCTCCGCCCGCGCTTGGATTGACAGGGGCAGGGGGTTCTTGCTTACGCTTTTGGAACAACTGACCGCTATTCGGAAAGATGTAAAAAAAATGACGATGCTTCTGATATTGTCCTTTATTATCTGGCTTTTGTATCCCGTGAAGCTGCTCTTGATAACGATGCCATTTACAACCGATGCTTCCGCCATTTACATAGGCGCGGCGGGATATATGGCTTATATGGTGGCCATGCTGCCTATTTTCCCCGGGGGGCTGGGAGGCTTTGAAGCCACGCTTTCCGGGTTGCTTACGGCGTTTGGTTTCGCACTGAATGACGCCGCCGTGGTGACGGTGCTGTTCAGATTTATTACATTTTGGCTGGTGATGCTTGGAAGTCTTGGATTCTTAGGAATTCAGGCCGCGCTTAAACGCCCGCGCCGCAAGGGGCAATAATGCCGCGCCCGCGACAATTGCCACCAGAGGCTCGAAAACAAAGGGCATGACTACTAGGCCAAAAAAATCATAGGGCACAGGCGAAAATACACTTCCCGCGACGGGCACTAGGTTCAGGAATAGCCTGAAAAAATTATTCAACCACAAAAACGGGCTAATCATATTTATTTGAAAAAACGCCCATATCCCGGCGAAAATCAGTGCCCCGAAGGAGGACTTGAATACGGCGGACATCAGCAACACAGCAGCCGTGATAAACAGCACCCTAATAGAGGCGGCGGCCAAGAAAACGACCATTGATTGGGACATGGTGAAATTATACGGGACATGCGGCCAAAGAAGCTGAATCGGCGCGGAGCCCCCGCCCGAGCCAAAAACGGCCATATTGACCGCGAAAGTTACCCCCAAAAATAGCAAAGATATGGCAATGCTTACGGACACGGCGGTAGTTACCTTTGCCCAAATCATCAACCCCTTGCCATGCCTAGATGTAAGGATAAGTTGGGAAACATTTGTTTTGTGCTCGTTTGCGAAAATCGGCGCGATAAATATGATTATAACAAGGGCAAGCAACAGTGACGTCATGCTGCTTCTGCTGAAAAATGAGCTGTAACCCCCTGTATCTTCGAATACCCACGGCGTGGGAAGTTGCGCGTCCATCTGAATCATTCGTTCCGCGCCGCCCTCGGTTGCGAGCCGGGGGACAAGGCCGTTCATTTCCGCCGCAAAGCGTTCATGCCGGAAAGCGTAGAAATTTTCAACCGCCGATGCTGGAAGGTCTGATACCTGTGCGCCCCAAATGCCAAGGGTTTGAATCATCAGCGACAGGATGGGAGCATATGGCCTGAAATTGCCGTCAGCATAGGCCTGCAACGCCTCCGCGAACAATTCCGCATCCAAAGCCCGCCCAGATAATGCCCTTGCGTATTCCCGGTCTTGTTGCATTCTTGCCCACGCGGATTCATCGGCGGGCGCGGTAAAGCCCGGCAACAACAGCGACACCTGCACGAAAACCGAAAAAAGCAACGCGCCCACAATAACGATTATCGCGCTCTTGCGCATAAAAATTTTCTTGTATTCATAACCGACAAATCTGAAAAAAAGATTCATTTCTATCACCCCACTTGATGTCTTTTAAACCCTCGCCCCGCAAGAGTCAAAAGCACTGCGCTGGCCACTATAGCCACGATTATTTCAAAAACAAAGGGAAGAACCGCTAGGCCAAAAATTTCATAGGGCACGGGCAAAAACACCGTTGACCCGGCTGGCAAAATATTGATAAATAATCTGATTAAATTGAAAAGCCATGTAATGGGAACGGGGACAAATAGCATCATCGCAAGGAAAATCCACACCACCGCGAAAATCATCACCCCAAAGGCGGATTTCATTTTTGAGGACAGCAGCAGCAAGGCCGTCCCGAAAAAGATTATTCTAATGGTGGCAGTCACTGTGAAAATCAGGGATGCTTGCCACATATTTATGGGATATGGGCTAAAGGGTATGAACAGCTGAAATGGCGCGGATGCCCCATCGAAGCCGAAGATTGCCATATTGACCAAGAAATGCACCGCGATTAAAAACAAAGTTGCCATCGCGGTAAAAGAAACCGCGGCAAAGGCCTTAGCCCGAACCAATCTTCCCTTACCATGCTTCGTCGTAAGAATCAGCTGGGACACGCCCGTACTGTGCTCGCTGGCAAAAATCGGCGCGACACCCACTGCTGTGATTAAGGCCGCCAAAATCGTCAAAATCCCGGTCTGTAAAAACGCGATATATCCCTCGGCATATTCAAAGACCCATGGCTCGGGAATTCTTTCATCAAGACGGAGCATCGCATCAACTCCGACGCGACTCATGTGGCCCGCTTCATAATGAAATTCCAATTGCTGCGCAACCTGATGGCGGCGAATATTATAGAAATTTTCCGCTTGATACGCCGCTATTTCTGGTCTGCCGTAAATCCAGTTCATCATGCGTTCAATCGGCCAGAAATACGGCAAACGATTTGTGTATGCCGCCGATGTCTCCATCAGCAGCTCTGCGTCTATGACCCGCCCGGACAGTGCCCTCGCGTATTCCCGTTGCTTTAAAAAGGATTCCCAGCGGGTTTCCCCTTCGCGGTAAGAGGGCATAAAGGGCAACATCCACAGGGTTTGCCCTGCAACCATAATGGCAACCGACAACACGAAGACGATAATAATACTCTTGCGTCCAAGGATTTTTTTGTACTCGAAGCCCACAAGCTCCATAAAATTACTCATTGCGCTCACCAAAATAATACATATATAAATCATCCAGATTTTCCGGCACAGTTTCCGCATTTTCACAGGGAGGGTTATTGTCAGACGCAATCAGCCGCAGAAGGGTTTTTCCGGCATGTTCTTCGCTTGGCCCCGCGGCACGAATATTCACCACCGGGAATTTCTGCGAAAGCTCTGCCGCTTGTGCGTCGTCAACCACGCATTCGAAAACCTTGCCGCGAATATCCGTAAGAATTTCATCCACGCCGCCGTTTTGGATGATTTGGCCGTCTTTCATTACCAATACAAACTTGGCTATGTTCTCAATATCCGACACAATGTGGGTTGAAAGCAAAACGATTCTGTCCGCCCCCAGCCGGGAGATTAAATTGCGGAATTTGATGCGCTCCTTGGGGTCGAGGCCGGCAGTGGGCTCGTCCAGAATTAAAATTTTCGGGTTGTTCAAAAGAGACTGCGCAATGCCCAGACGCTGCTTCATTCCCCCGGAAAATGTTTTGATTTTCTTTTTCGCCACTTCGGAAAGGGACACAGTCTCCAATAATTCGGCGGTCTTTTCCTTTGACCGTTGTTTGGTAAGGCCCTTCAGGCTGGCCATGTAATGCAAAAAACTCGTCGCCGTAAATTCCGGATAATACCCGAAATGCTGCGGCATATATCCCAGCGCGTCGCGGTATTCGGCACGACTTACGTCGATGCCGTTAAATTTCACTTCGCCGCCGGTGGGGTCAAGCAGGCCGCACATCATTCTCATTAGTGTGGTCTTGCCCGCGCCGTTGGCCCCCAGCAAGCCGTACACCCCTTGTCCCAACGTCAGGCTGACCTTGTCCACGGCGATTTTATTTTTGTATTGCTTTGTCAAGCGGTCAAGGATAAGTTCCATATACCGTCCTCCGTTCTTATTAATTTTATAATTTCCCGCGCCGTCCCCAATAGCAGAAGGGCAAACAGGCCCATCAACACGGTCTCGTTTATATGAATTCCGGCAGAAAGCGCGCTCGCCAGGCATGATACCCCAGCGCAAACATACAGCGTGCCGCGCATTCGGAAGCGGTTAAGCGAAAACAGCGACAGCGTAGTCGTCAGCAAATACGGTGTAAAAAGCTGCACAATCAGCGGAATCAGCCCCATGCCGCTGCCTCGCAGAAGTGCCGCCGTGATTACGATAAATGCCACGGCGTTGACCGCTCCGATAATCCCCAGCCGCGCCAGCACAATGTCAGAAAGGCTGTATTTGCAGCTCATTTCCAGCTCGGCCATATTGTAGGACAGACTTTTGGCGACCTCCATGATTCCCGCCAGCGCGACCAGCGGCAGAAACGCCGACACAATCCAAATAAAATTCCCGTGGCCCAAATACGCCAGCCCGGCCAGCACCAGACCCACCAGCAAAAACGATGCGCACCAGATTCGCTTGCGTATATACCGCACCTGCGCTGCGACAAACCCAAAATACGTGGTGCGCGGGTAGTTGAGCGATGCCAAAAATGCGTCTTTTTTCATTGGCGCGGGTGGGTCAAAGGCTGTTTTTAGGTGTTTCTTTATACTTCGATTGTCATGCTTCACGCGAAATCCTCCTTTTTTAGTACGAGCTTTAATTGCTTTAGGGCATTGTTTATTTTTCTTCGGGCCGCAAACCGCGAGAGCCCCGTTATTTCCGAAATCTCCGCCATGGACAAATCGTTTGCGTATCGCAGAAGAAGCAGCTCCCGCATGTCCTCCGGTAAAGTTTTTAGTGCTTCCTTTACTGCGATGGAGGTTTCCAGTGCGTCCGTTGAGGCGTCGGTGTTTTCTAAATCCTCCGGCAGGGGGCAGGTTTCCTTTTTTCTAAAAGCGTCCGTACACAAATTCCGCGCGATTGTATACAAATACGCCAGCGGCTTTCCCCTGCTGATATAGCTGCTTTGGCTAAAAAAGCACAGAAAGGCCTCCTGGGTCAAATCCTCTGCAAGATGCGAGTCTTTCACCTTGAAGTAACAATATCTGTAAATTTTGTCATATTGCTCTTGCATAGGCACCTTTAGCATGTTCCCTTCACGGCAAGTAGCGCGAAACGCTCCTGTCATACTGTTTAACGTATGACGGGACTATAATGTGCGGGCGGAGCGAAAAAAACAAGGGGCTGTCTCGCGAACGGGGAAAATTCTTTGTCGCCCCAGCCGACACGGCCACGAGTAAACGTAAACAAGGCCCCTCCGGCATTTTCACCGATGGGGCCTTTTACTTTTTTCATTAGTTTTTCAAATTAGATGGCGTTGTGGGTGAAGCTTGCGATTCTTTCGATGGGGATAACGGTTACGGAGCCGAGCCAATTCCAGCCCATGCCCCAGCCAAAGCCGCCGCGTCCGCCACGTCCGCCGCAGCCGCAACCACGACGAGGCCCGCACATGCCAAAGCCAAAGCCGCGTCCGCCGTCACAGCCGCCTTCGAAGTCGCCGTCGGGGAAGCCGCCGCAGCACGCACTGCCAACCGGACAAGCCGGAGGCGCGCCGATGTCGGTGATAAGCTTAACATTTCCGTCGCAGATGCCGGCAAGAACGCCTGTGAAGCCGCTGCCGGAAAGTCCGCCGCTTGTGGTGAATATTGTTACTGTTTGGCCGATATACCTAGCCATGCTTTCGATTAAAAATTCTCCCATGGTAATCCTCCTTGTAATTGACGCCGGGTGGGCTATGAAAAACCGTATTTAGCCCCTCCCGACGCCTAATCTATAGTTAAGGAACTGCTTGTTCCTGATTACATACTATGAGGCAGGGGCAGTTAGTGTTACAAGCTATTAGACTTCTTGCACAACTTCAAGATTTTCGGAGAGGGCTTAGCGGAAGCGGCGAGGCTTGCTGAGCGCACGTAGAGTTTTGCGAAGCAAAATGCAGGGAGCGAAGCGTTTTGCCGCGCATTTAGGCTTGTTTGTGAAAATGGCTATGGCGGTCACAGAGTAGCCAAATATCTGAATGAAAATGAAATAAAGATGAAACGAGGCAACTACTGGACAACAGATACAGTTATGCAACTGCTCAAAAACCCCATTTGCAAATATATCTGTTTCGGACGCAGGGCAACCATTCCTTGCACTGGGCAACGGACATTCAGTCAAAAGAAAGTTGACCCTGTTGTGATGGAGGAAATTTACTCTTACTTGGATACATTGCAAACTCTGGATTTGTCATCAAAAATAGATGAAATGCAGGGCAAGGTAAAACGGGACATCGAAACTACTTTACAGGCGATAAAAACGCAAATTTCCAAAATAGAAAAGGAATTAGAATTGCTCAATAAAATTCAACAAAAGCGAAGTCGTAAATATATCCTGTCCGTTCGCCCTTTGACTACTTACGTTTTTCTCGAAGCAGCATAAAAAATATTAAATTTGCGCAAGATAAGCGGGAATTCATTTTAAGGGGCGATAGCCATGAAAAAAATATGTAAATTTTTAATTTGCTTTATCATTTTAGCGGCGTGTCAGACCTATGCCTATGCCGACAGCTGGGGCCTGCACTTCACCAAGGACAACGAGCGTCCGCAGGGCAACGCCACGGCGGAATATCTGGCGCAGTTTGACGCATACTTTATCGGGTGCGAGAATGAAAAGGTCCTGTACATGACCTTCGATGCGGGTTACGAAAACGACCTGACGGCGGGAATTTTGGACACCCTGAAAAAACACGAGGTGCCGGCGGCGTTTTTCTTGGTGGGCACGTATATCCGCGACCATCCGGAGTTGATTTTGCGAATGGCTGAGGAGGGCCACATAGTAGCCAACCACACCATGACCCACCCGGATATGAGCAAACTAAACGACAAGTCGTCCTTCGCAAAAGAGCTCAGCCAAGTGGAAGAGCACTACAAAAACGTCACAGGCCAGGACATCCCAAAATTCTACCGCCCGCCGCGAGGAATCTACAACGAGACGAATCTAAAGCTGGCAAAGGAGCTGGGCTACAAGACAATTTTCTGGAGCGCGGCCTACAAGGACTGGGAGGACAACAACCAGCCCTCTCGCGAAGAGGCATTCAGCAAACTAATCCCACGCACCCATCCCGGCGGAATCATACTTTTGCACAACACGTCCAAAACCAACGCAAAAATCCTTGACGAATTGCTGACACGGTACAAGGACATGGGGTACAGACTGGAAAGCTTGTTTCATCTAATCGAAAAAGGGGCCGTCTCGCCAACGGCATTGGGCACCGGGAGTGTGCCGAACTGGAAAACCCCGTGATTACTAGCTCGCGGCCGTGTCGGCTGGGGCGACAAAAAAAGGCGAGAATTCGCTTGCAGATTTTAATCATCTGCGCGAATTCTCGCCTTTTCTAATGCCGCCATGCGCCAGCACTGCTCGCAAATTCTTCGCAATTCACGGGGTTTTCCAGCTCGGCACACTCCCGGTGCCCAATGCCGTTGGCAAGACGGCCCCTTTCAAATATCACAAAATTACTACGTTTTTACCTCCACTTTTACACGCGGAATGATTTGCAGGGTTGGGAAGACTTCCCGCCAATTATCCGAGTGCTGCTTGTACAGGGAGTAATTTTTTTTACGCAGATGCTCCAAGAAATCGAAGCCATCAAGGTTGTTGTCTTTTTGCAGAATCGCGGCGACATGAGCTATTTCTTGTGAAATTTCGCGGGCGAGGGCGGCTTGGAGTTTTGTCCGCGCTTCTTGCGTCAGGTGGGCTTTGTGATATTCTTCCACGCGGCCGGCTGCGGTTACATCAATTGTTACCCGCAGAGACACAGGGGATGTTGAAGTCGCCGCGATAGGCTCGAAGTTGATATTTGCCGCGTGGCTTTCAACCTTCATGGGAATTTTTTCCGGGCAGGTGACAATCGCGCCTTTTCCGCCGCCGGGGAAGCACCATAGGAAGCCCCTTAATTCGTCGGGTGTTAAATGGCCAGTGAGGCGGCGATCTTTTAAAACTACCGCGCCGTATAGTTGCAATTCGTCCTCTTTGACGTATATTTTAGGGACTATCGCGCCGTTGTTTTTCTCGCCGCGTTGGGCGGTGCTGAACCGCTCGAAATCCAGCGCGAAAGCCGTGCCGCCGATTTTGTTCTTGTGGCGGTAGATTTCGGATACATACAGCCCCGGCAAAGTCTCGCCCGGGGGCTTGGCATACAGGATTTTGGCCGCATCCTCCGCCGCCAGCACATGCATTCGGGTGTCGATTTCCAGCATATTGTCAAAAATATTGATTACGCCGTCCACGAGGCCGGGGTCTTCCAACAAGCCTGTGCCCAGCACCAGCAGCTTAGTCTGTCCGTAGTAAAGCTGCTTGTCCGTTTTGGAGTCCAGTTTTTTTAATGCCTCGGTTATTGTCTGCCCGGAAGATATTCTGATGTGCGGCGGCGGGTCGTCGTCCTCGTTGTCGTTTTCGCCACCGCTTTGTGGGTTCATGCCGTCGTCATTTTTGCCTAATATCGGCACGCTTAAAGTCACCCTGTAGCGGGCCTCGCCGTCGGAGTCTGACGCCTTGTCGATTCCCATTGCAACAACGAAAGCACGGTTTTCTATTTCGACCCTGTCCCAACAGCCGGTCAGCAAAACCGCCGCGCTTGCCAGAATCAGCATGAGAGCGAAGGTTCTGGCCGCCGACCCTTGAATCCGGCGTTGCCCCCAGGAGCTTATTTTTGCCGCGAAAATCAAAATAAACGGCAAAGCCACAAGGAAAAACAACCCCGTCGTAGCGTATAAAATATCCAAACTGCGGTAAATTTCATCCCGAGTCAGAGGAATACAGCTTACCGCAAAGACCGCCGCGGCGGTGAGCAAAACGCCGTTTCTCAGGCGGTTTTTCCCCGGTGCCCGCTGGAAAATATCCCTGACTAGCAGTCCGCCGAAAAACAGCATTGCGTTCCCCAGCGCGAAAGCCGTTATTATCCAAAAGCTGAACATCAGGGCCTCTTGCCGCTCTATAAACGAGCCGGGCAGATTTATCATGTCCATCATCCGTAGAACGGGCCAGGCCTCTGTTGCCACTCCTTGGCCAAAGGCCGCGATTGTCATGGCCGTAATGGCGGTAATCACGATTCCCGCCAGGGCCAGCGCGTTTACCACCGTCCGCGTCAGCGGCTTATCCCGGGGCACGAAGGGCGACACCAGCAGCAGCGTTTCCATTCCCGTAAAAATAAATCCCAGCCGCAATACGCTTGACACCAGCCGCCTTGGCTCCGTTACCATCACCGGCTGTAAATTGGAAAAGTCCGCGTCCACCGCGGCAAATATAAACAGAAAAATAGCCGGCAAAATCATCACTGCCAGCAGAACCTCTCCTACTCTGGCGCGGGTTTCTATACCCATCGCGGCGGCATAGGCGCACACCGCCAGCACAACCGCGCTGACCACCCACGCGGGCGTTAGTGGCAGCAGAACCTCCCCCGTAATTTCCATAAAAACGCGCATCTCAAGCCCCGCCGCAATTACCAGTTTCGCCCACAATGCCGCGCCGATTACATATGCCACCGGTTTTGTCAAAAGAAAACCCGTGGACTCAATGAAGCCCATGGCGGGCGCGTCCTTGCAGCCCTTGACGGCCTGTTCGTCCCGCGTAGCATTTGCCACTGCTTTCAGCGCGGCGCATATCAACGCTCCAATGAGCATCGCAGCCACAGTCAGCCCCAGCGCGATAAGCCATCCGTCCTGCCATGTCCCCGGCAGCAAATTCGCGGCACGGCGCGGCAGAACGATGACTCCCGTGCCCATCGCCCCCAGAAATATGAGGACTTGCAGTTGCCGCATTGTGATTTTTTCATTGGATGACATAGATGCACCTCGTTGTAAAATTTCTAACGCATTCTTGTAGCCTGATTTCGCCTGGCGAAGAAGGGCCTCTTTTTTAGGCTTCGCAGCGGGAAGCGGAAAAGACTGTCCTTGAGGTCTTCAAAAGCGTTCATTTCGGAGGCGGCGAAAGGCATGAGATAGGGGAAACCAAAGCTGCGCATAGAGGCCAGATGAATGAGGGTGATAATCAGACCAAGCCACAGACCGAGGAAACCAAATATGGCGGCCAGGAAGAGCACCCCGTATTTCACGAGGCGGAAGCTGTAAACAAGGGACACGCTGGGAATAGAGAAGGTGGCGATGCCGGTCATGGCGACGATGATTACGACGATGGGGCTGACCAAGCCGGCCTCCACAGCGGCTTGGCCGATAATCAAGCCGCCAACGATGCCGATTGTGCCGCCTGACGCGCTTTTTAAACGAATGCCGGCCTCTCTTAGCAATTCAAAGGCGGAGTCCAGCAAAAGAATTTCAAGCACCGCGGGAAAGGGCACGGCCTGAGAAGACTCCGCCAGCCTGGACACCATTAAAAGCGGAATCATAGAAGGATGAAACAATGCGATGGCTACATAAAGGCCGGGCAAGGCCACGGCCAGAAACGCGCCTATAAAACGCAAAAACCGCGTTACGCTCATGACCTGCCAGCGGCTGTAGTAGTCCTCTGAGGCTTGGAAAAAGGCGTTAAGTGTCACGGGTACAATGATTACAAAGGGCGAATTGTCAACGGTTATGGCTATGCGGCCCTCTAAAATGGCAGACGCGGCCTTGTCGGGGCGTTCGGTGAGCTGGGCTTGAGGAAAGGGAGAAAGCCAGCTTTCTTCAATCAGCTGTTCTACGCAGCCACTGTCCAGGATTCCGTCTATTTCTATGGCCTCCAAACGCCGCTCAACTTCCTGTAAAACCTCCGGGCGCACGAGGCCGTCTATATACATTACGGCGATGTCGGTCAGGCTGCGTTTTCCCAGCTTGGACTGCTTTATTTTCAGGCCGGTGTCGCGAATCCTCCTGCGAACCAAAGCGGTGTTAAATCGCATGACCTCGCTGAAAGCCTCCCGGGGGCCTTGTACGACGACTTCCGTTTCGGCAGACTGAATCCCCCGGTTGGGAAAGCCCCGTGTTGCCACAACGATTACCTTTGTGCAGTTTTCCACAAAAACAGCCGTGTCGCCGGCCATTATAAAGTAGAGGACGTCCTCCATGGTTTCGGCCTCGGACAAATCCGAGGTGGCGATGCCACGGTCGCGCAAAGTCTCGTACAGCCCGTGGGATTTCTCCTCCGGGGAAAGTGCCGCCCAGTCCATGTCAAAAAGGCGGCGTATGACAGTCATGTCCATGAGCTCGCGCTGGGTCATTGCGTCAAAGTAGGCCATGTAAAGCGCGGGTGCGCCCTCGCCGCCGGGGGTGAATTTCCGGCCGATATAGTCTTGGCTGTCGCCAAACAGGCCGGTCAGCAATTCGATATTTTCATCCAGATTCGCGCTGGGTTTCTCGGGTATTTCCACACTTGACTCCCCATTTTCAACTGAATCGTCTATAATCGGTGTTTAATATGCTTCAATCGGCTGAAAATTATGCAAACTTTCTTTGTATAATCTCACATAGCGCGGGCAAAAAGTTTGGGATTTTAACTAATGACAATGTCCTTATAATTTTGTAATATGACAAATAGATTACAAAATAAACTGGGAGGCTGATATGGCTGGCTTAGAGCTTAAAAACATCGTAAAGAAGTATCCCAACGGGTTTGTGGCCGTAAATGATTTCAATATGAAAATAGCGGACAAGGAATTTATTATCTTTGTAGGCCCGTCGGGATGCGGAAAAACAACCACACTGCGTATGATTGCAGGCCTTGAGGAAATCACGGAGGGCGAGCTGTATATAGGCGACAGGCTTATGAACGACGTCGCCCCCAAAGACCGTGACATCGCGATGGTTTTTCAAAACTACGCGCTGTACCCGCATATGAGCGTGTACGATAATATGGCTTTCGGCCTCAAGCTGCGCAAAACCCCCAAGGCCGAAATTGAAAAGAGGGTTCACGAGGCCGCCCGCATCTTGGATATCGAGCATCTGCTTGACCGCAAGCCCAAGGCACTTTCCGGCGGGCAGCGTCAGCGTGTTGCCATGGGGCGTGCCATCGTGCGCGAGCCCAAGGTTTTCCTGATGGACGAACCCTTGTCAAACCTGGACGCCAAGCTTCGCGTGCAAATGCGCACAGAAATCACAAAGCTTCACCAAAAATTGCAGACAACTTTCATTTATGTAACCCACGACCAAACCGAGGCCATGACCCTTGGAACGCGCATCGTCGTAATGAAGGACGGCGTTGCGCAGCAGGTGGATTCCCCCGTAAATTTATATAACAAGCCCTCAAACCTGTTTGTGGCCGGCTTCATCGGCTCGCCGCAAATGAATCTCGTGGAAGTAACCGCTGAAAAACGCGGCAGCGACGTATATCTCATCTTTGGTGAATTCCCGATAAAATTGCCCGAGGCCAAGGCTAAAGCCGTCGAAGAAGGCGGATATATGGGCAAAACCATTATCATGGGCATCCGTCCCGAAGACCTCAAGGATGAAGAAATGTTCATCAGTCAGTCTCCGGATTCCCTCATCAAGGTTGAAGTCGAAGTTACCGAACTGCTCGGCGCGGAAGTGTATCTGTACCTTTTGTGCTCTGGTCAGCAAATGACTGCCCGCGTCAACCCCAGAAGCACCGCCAAATCCGGCGACATCATAACAATGGCCTTAGATGTTCAACGCATCCACATCTTCGACAAAGAAACAGAGCAAGTTATTACCAATTAAATATAGGGAGTGGCCCAAGCGCGTCGGTAAAAAGAGCGGCATGCGCTGGACTTCGTCGTTTTCAACTGAAAACGATATAGTGGGGCCGTCTCGCTAACGGCATTGGGCACCGGGGATAGGCCGGGCTCGGAAAGCCCCGTGAGCAAACGTAGCAATCACGGGGCTTTCCGAGCCCGGCTAAATTTCTGCTGTTTGGGCGCGGGGTAATATATAGCAAACGTCTTTTCAATCCGTGACTGCTGTCGCGGCAAAACCGCCCGAAAAACGCTTATCTCGCGTTTTCGGGTGCCGCTCGGCACTCACGGTTTCAAAGTACGTTTGTTATACTATACTGCCCGGGCCGCCCGCGGTGAATCGGCGGCGTATTTTAATGTGATGCGGATATCGTAGCCGGTGTCGGTCTGCTCCATATCGAAATTGGTTTCCATTCCGGAGCGGCGTACGATTTCCAGATTCTCTTGAATTGTGTTGGTAAGTATGCGGATGTCGCGGATGTAGGCCTTGAAGGGAATCGTCTTGCCCCGTGGCACTTGCAGGCGCGTCAGCATAGATTCGATTAGGTCTTCTGTTTTTCTGACGGTGAGGCCCTGCTTTACGATTTTTTCCAGAACGGCCAATTGGTCGTCCTCGCTGGTGAGTTTCAGCAAAGCGCGGGAATGACGCTCGGTCAGGCCCTGTTCGATTATGTGCTTTTGTATACCCCGCGGCAGGCGCAGCAGGCGTAGCTTGTTGGCAATCGTAGACTGGTTTTTGCCTATCCGTGAGGCTATGGCTTCTTGGGTGAACGCATAGTCGCCGATTAGATTTGCAAAACCTTCCGCCTCCTCGAAGAAGTGCAGATTCTCCCGCTGGAGGTTTTCAATCATGGCCAGCACCGCGCTGTCCAAGTCGTTTGCGTCCAATAAAATCGCCGGAATTGTTGCGAGTCCCGCCATTTTGCTTGCGCGAAGCCGCCGTTCGCCGGCCACCAGCTCGTAGCTGTAGTTGTTTATCAGGCGCACGCTTATGGGCTGCAATACGCCATACGCGCGGATGGACGCGGCCAGCTCGTCCAAGCTGTGCTGGCAGAAAATGCGCCGCGGCTGATAGGGGTTGGGCGTCACGCAATTCAGGGGCAGTTGAAGAATTTCCCGGTTTGACATAATAATCACGTCCCTTGTAAATTTTTGGAAGTATATCATGCGGAAAACTGCGGGCAATGAATTTCCGAAATTTTTACAAAATTTTCTTTCGGACAAACTATTTCATTTTAAGCTGTCGATACATAGTGAATTAAATAAAAAAATTCCCGGCCTTGTCGTGATTAATCACAACTTGCCGGGAATTGGTGAAAAGTTTTTGGCATTCTATGGCAAAATTTCCATAGAAAATGAAATTTGATATTCGTTCTGGGGTATCGTGTTGCTTAGGACTACGGGGAAATCCATCCTGACCCCGTCTCTGTAGACGCCCACAGCTACTACTTGGCCATGCGCGTTGCCATATAAGGCAGCTCCTAGGTCAGCTGTGTTGTAGATGGCGATGCCGTCAACGGATACGATGATGTCGCCGACCAAAATGCCGCTTTTATATGCCCCCATGCCCGGTTGGAGACTTAAAACCACAACCCCGTTTTCATCGGTGGTTTCGGGGCAGTAGACCCCTTTGACAAAGATGCCCAGCAATACGCGGTTGTCGGGAGTGGGGACATGGTGAACGTATTGCACAATCTCGTCTAATGATGAGACGAATCTTACATACCCTATAAAGATAGTGCTTTCTTCTCCGGTTTCAGAGTCAATTGTGATTATTACTGTTGATTCAGTTTCTTCACACCATGACCATATTCCATGGGGAGCAGGGACGACCATATCAAAATATTCAAGCAAGCCCATATTAACGAAGGCCTCAACATGGCGGCGTTGCTCCTCCCTCAAAGAATCAGAGCTGCGGTGTTCAAAAACCGGCGGCGCGGGGATGTATTCGTATGCCGGTGTGCAGTCGACGCAGGGCTCATAATCGGGGTATCCATACTCTGCATGACTGTAATCCGCGTATGCATACCCAACGTATTCGTACATTTCTTCACCATGCACGAATTGGAATCCTACCAGCAAACCTAGTGCGGCAATCAGCACGCCCATCAGTGCCAGAAATCCCTTGTTACTTCGTTTCTTTCCATTAAAAATATTGAATAATCGTTGTTTTAGCATATTACTACCTCCTGAAATATTAGTGGTAAGCGGACTGTAAACCGGTTTCGCGGCCAGCCGCAATATGAGATTGCCGTAAAGCTTGCGCAAGTTTATGTCCGCACCCTGAATTACGGCGTTGTCGCACAGGGCCTCCATGTCCTTGTCGGCCTGACGGGCCATTAAATGGGCGGCGGGGTTGTACCAGTACAGGCAGCGAACGACCAGCAACGCCAGCTTGCACCACAAATGCCTGTGCTTATAATGGAATAGCTCATGCCTGAAAATGAGTTTCAGCTCATCGGTTGAGTATGCCGCTTCCTTCAGAAAAATCGCCGGTTTGAGAAGTCCGGTCAGCATCGGTGAGGAAATATCCTTTGCGTAGAATACCGGGATATTTTTGCGAACGCCGATGCGCTGTTTTTCCGTATGCAGAATTTCCGCGATATGCGCTGGGGCGGGAATCCTCCAGCGTTTCAGAAAACGTAGTAGCCGCAATTGCCGCAAAAACTGAAATGCCGCAAAAGCAAACATTCCCGCAATCCACAAGGCAAGCAAAGCCTGCAAGGGGTCAATTTGCGGCAGGCTAAAAAGCCGCGGGATTTCCTCTTGCGCGGGGGAATCCATTACCGGTGCTGCCGCCATCGGAGCCGTAGGATTTGAATGGGCCGTTTCTGTGGGTAATGTCCAAGCTTCTAAAACATAAAAACTCCTTGGAATTTCGGCAGGGCTTGGACTTTGTATATTTATCTCAATCGGAAAGAGAGGTTGGCGCGGAAGCACAGCCGCCGTCAGCGGCCACATCAGCCCGACTGTTACAATAATCCACAGCGCGTAACGTCCGGCGGGTGCGTATCTTTTGTCCATCTTGGGCACGGCGGCCAGAATCAGCAGAATAAACGGCGTGAAAATTAAATTGGTGCTTGCCATAGATTCCAACATATAGCTACCTCCCGTCGATATATGCTTTAAGCTCTGCCAAATCCTCCTTGCTTACGGCTTGGCCGTCGTACAACGCCGCAACCAAGCTGGTCAGAGAATTGCCGTGCAGCCGCTCCAAAAAAGACTTGCTTTCGCTTTTTACATACAGAGCCTCTTCCACCGCCGCACTGTAGAAATTCTGCCGGCCTTCCTTGCGCACGGTTAAAAAGCCGCGCTCCACAAGTCTTGACAGAAATGTGAGTATTGTCGTTGCCGTCCATTCCTTTTGCCCTTCCAGCATTTTTGTCACACGGGCGGAGGTGGTTTCGCCGTCCTCGCGCCACACAATGTTCATAATCATAAGCTCCGCGTCCGGCAGCCTTTGAATGGCCATTTTAAATGCCTCCCTTCTTCGACAATTGTCAAACGTCTGCATTTATTCTACACTTGTAGGGGTAAATGTCAAGTCTTTTTTTAAATTCTTGGAACATGGGCAACCAATATGTTACAATGGTAAAAATCACATCAAAGGGGCGGCTTAAAATGGCGCAGCGCAAGTACACTTTGGTATCAAAGATAGGATATGGTTCTATTGATATTTTAGGGGGCGGAGCGTTCGCGTTGATTGGCTTGCTTTTTTTATTTTTCCTGATGACCATGGAGGGGATGAGCGGCGCGCTGGCGGGGGCGGTTCTGCTGGTGGGGCGTGTATGGGACGCGATAATTGACCCGTTGCTTGGGGCCATTTCCGATAAAACGCGGTCACGGTTTGGGCGGCGTCGGGTGTATATACTGGCGGGTGTCGCGCCGGTTATCGTAACATTTTCATTGTTATGGTACTCCTTTGGCATCACCGGCGATATCACAAAATTTTTGTACTATACTGTGATGTACATACTTTTCTCGACGGCCTTTTCCATTGTTATGGTGCCGTATAACGCGCTGCTGCCCGATATGATTGACGGCTACAAGGCGCGGGCGGGATACGTAAGCGTGCGTATGTTTATTTCCATGCTGGCGGCTACGGTTTCGGTGATGGTGCCGGGGATTATCCTTGGGGCGGAGGCCGACAGGACTCTGCACGGATACTTGGTTATGGGAATTATTTTCGGGCTGTTTTATGGATTGCCCCTATTGTTTGGATTTTTTACAACATGGGAGAACCCAACCCCAGAGGCCGAAGCCGTCCCCTCCCTTGGGGAGATGCTTAGGCGGACGGCGCGTTCCTTTAAAAATAAAGCCTACCGCCAGTATCTGGGGATTTTCTGCTGGGGGCAGATGGCCACGGATTTGATTACCGCGATGGCGGTGTTCTGGCTGGTGGATAATTTGCAAATGCAGGGCATGACCACGATTTTTGCCGGGCTGTTGATGCTGGTGGGTGCGGCGATGCTGCCGGCCTATAACTGGATAGCCGGAAAATATGGCAAGCATGTTCCGTCATATGTATGTATGCCGTTTAGAATTGTGGCACTGATAATCGGATTTTTTATGGGGCCTGAAATCGGCCTTGTGGGCCTGGTAATTGTCTGCGTGGTAATGGGCATCGGCCACGGTGCGTCCAATTTTGTGCCCTGGTGCCTGCTGCCCGACATTCCCGACAGCGACGAAATGATAAACGGCACCCGTGACGCCGGCATTTTTGGCGGAATGGCAACCCTTGTGCGGCAATCCACCGGGGGCGTGGCCCTTTTCTTGGGGGGCGTGGCTCTTGAGCTTTTTGGCTACATTGAAAGCGAAGCTGGCGAAGTCGTCGAGCAGACCGCCACCGCCCTTTTGGGAATCCGCGTGATGTTTGCCGCCGTCCCCGCTGTGCTTAGTTTAATCGTGGTGTGGCTGGGCTTTCGGTATGTTCTAACAAAGAATAACCACGCCGCCATTTTGCAAGCGGTTGCCCACAAGCGCGAGCACGGCAGCCCCACCGACGACCCGGAATTGATTGCCGCCTGCGAAAAAGTGGCAGGGAAGAGTTTTAACAAGCTTTGGGTAGGGACCATGTGATGAATAAGCGAGAAACCAGGTTTTATAAATTTATTATATCTGTGGTGCTGATAGGCGCGATGCTTGTTGTTATCCCGTTCATTACCATGAATTTGCTGACCCGGGCCCATGACGAAAAAATAAGGAACGATATCAGCTCATCCTCGTTTATTATACGGGAAACGGTACGCGCGTTTATTGACGGCGTTTATAACCTTAGTTATTCGCTTGCCACAAGCCCAAGCATTATTACAATGGACAGCGATATTCAAGTGCCTATCCTTGTGAGCAATGCAAACCGCAATGCGTATATCGAACTGTTTTACATAACTAACATGGACGGTATGCAAATTTCGCGTTCCGTTGGTGCGGTGGGTGACAGAAGCAACCGTTGGTGGTTTAAGCAGATGATAGAAGCCCCCAATCCCTTTGTTTCACATGCGTATTTATCCGTCAGCACGGGGCTTCCGTGCGTTTCTGTTTATTTGCCTATTTATTACGGCGGCGAAATGGTTGGTATTTTTGGCACAGATATCAGCCTTGAGTACATCCAAAATTTAATAGTGCAGTTTGCGCAGGGTGCTTACGAGCGGTATTCGTTTATCATTGATGGCAGGGGTACGGTTATGGTACATCCGGACAGCACGTACCTGGAAACGCTGGTAAATTACATGACACTCACCCGCACCACTCCCATTGTGGACCAATACGGAAACGCGGTTATAGACGAATTCGGAAGCGTTTCCGCCACGGAAGAGCCCATTGAGGCATCCGAAGAATACAGGGCAATAATTGAATCTGTTTTAAACGGCGCGAGTGGCATTGAAATAATCTCGCTTAACGGAAGGGATTTTTATATAAGCTTTGAGCCTATTCCTCTGCCCGGGTATTCGGATTACTGGGCTGTTATCACATTGCAGGACAGGGAAATAGCAATGGAGGTTGTTACCACCTTGGTAAACAGCATGATAATTCTTTCTGCGTTAATTTTCTTAGTGCTTATTGTGTGTGTTGTCAGTTTTTCAAGAACCCTGAATAAATCGATAGCTTCGTTAAAGCTTGCCAAAAATGAAGCGGAGGATGCAAACAGAAGCAAAAGCGAATTCCTTGCGACAATGTCTCATGAAATTCGCACTCCCCTGAACGCAATTATCGGCATCGTTCAAATTCAATTGCAAAAGGAAAAGCTGCCCGGTGAATACGCGGTAGATTTGGAAAAAATATATGATTCGGGCAGTAATTTGCTTGGAATTATCAACGACATACTGGATATGTCAAAAATCGAAGCGGGACATATGATGCTGGAGCCTACGGAATATGATTTGCCAAAGCTGATTCATGATATGGTGCAGTTAAACATAGTACGTGCCGCCGCGAAAAACTTAAAATTCAAATTAGAGCTGGACGAAAGCCTACCCCTTAAATTATTCGGTGATGAGCTTAGGCTTAAACAAATTTTAAACAACGTACTAAGCAACGCCGTAAAATATACAGACCAAGGATATGTAAAATTATCGGTAGAGCACGCCACGCAAGACGATAATGTCATGCTGCGCTTTGCTGTTCATGATACGGGGCAGGGCATAAAGCAAGAGGATATGAATTATTTGTTCACTATGTTCAATCGTTTTAACATGGAAGAAAATCGCACAACGGAAGGCGCGGGGCTTGGTCTTAACATCACAAAAAATCTTGTTGAAAAAATGAACGGCACAATAAAAGTGCAAAGCGAATACGGTAAGGGTAGCGTTTTTGTTATCACAGTTATGCAAGGGCCCGCAGACGGAACTCCCATTGGTGCGGAAATTGCCGAAAGCCTGTGCAATTTCACCTATGCCAGCAACTATCAAAATGCCGAGTTTAAAATCCCGTTTCGGTCTATGTCTTACGGCAGGGTTTTGGTGGTGGACGACGTTGAAACAAATTTGTATGTGGCAGAAGGTCTGCTTTCGTACTACGGCCTGAGTATAGATATGGTGACAAGCGGTTTTGACGCTTTGAAAAAAACTGAAGAGGGCAACGTATACGATATAATTTTTATGGACCATATGATGCCGAAAATGGACGGCATAGAAACCACAAAAAGAATGCGCAAGGCGGGCTACGAAGGTGCTATTGTTGCACTAACGGCAAACGCACTGATAGGCAACGCCGAAATTTTTATGAAGGAAGGCTTTGACGATTTTATTGCAAAACCACTGGACTTGCGGCAAATGAACGAGATTTTAATCCGGTATGTCCGCAACCAATCATAACCTCGTTTTAAAAGGAGACAGCTTGCCATGCCATACACTCCGATGATGGAGCAATATTTCAGCATAAAGGCCCAGCACAAGGACGCGATTTTGATGTTTAGGCTGGGGGATTTTTTTGAGATTTTTTTCGAGGACGCAAAAATTGCGGCGAAGGAGCTTGATATCGCGCTGACAGGGAGGGACTGCGGGCAGGAAGAACGCGCGCCCATGTGTGGTGTTCCGGCCCACGCGGCGGACGGATATATCGCGAGGCTGGTTGAAAAAGGTTATCGCGTGGCACTGGCCGACCAAGTGGAGGACGCGAAACAGGCCCGGGGCATCGTCAAGCGCGAGGTAGTCCGGGTAATCACGCCGGGCACGATTACGGACGCCAATCTCTTAGAGGAAGGGCGGCATAACTATATTGTAGCAATACATAGCGACAAACGGCGGTTCTCCTTGGCGGCGGCGGATATCACGACGGGGCTGTTTTTGGCCACGTCAATCCCCGACCGGGATGAGCAAAAACTATTGGACGAGCTGTCGCGGCTGGGCCCGGCGGAGGTTCTTCTGGCGGAGGATTTTCCGCTGACTCGCGTGGTGGAAAATGTGGCGGGTTTTAAGGCGACTGTGGCACCGGCATGGACATTCCATCCGACAAACGCTCACAAGCGGCTCTTGGAGCATTTTGGCACGATGCATCTGGAGGGCTTTGGGCTGGTTTCGGACTCGGCGGAAATCCCCGCGGCTGGTGCGCTGTTAATATATCTTGCGGATACGCAAAAAAACGCCCTTAGTCAAATAACCCGCCTGAAAACCTATTCCCAGCAACAAAACATGATTTTGGACGTGTCCAGCCGCCGCAACTTGGAGCTGACATCCACCACCCGTGACCGTGGCAAAAAAGGCTCGCTCTTATGGGTGATGGACCATACAAAAACTGCCATGGGGGCGCGGCTTTTGCGCACATGGATAGACCTGCCTCTGATGTCCACAGAGGAAATAAACAAACGCCTTGACTCTGTAGAAGAATGGAAGCAAATGCCCATCGAGCGGGCAGAGCTGCGGGAGTATCTTCACGGAATCCACGACCTTGAACGGGTGATGGCGCGGCTGTCCACGCGCTACGGCACGGCCCGCGACCTGGCCACCTTGCGCACAAGCATCCAGCTGCTGCCGGCAATCGGGCGGCTTTTGCAGCATGTCAAAAGCCCGGTGAATACCGGCATCCGCCGCACCTACGACGACCTCTCCGATATTTACAAAAAAATCGACGACGCCCTGACGGAATCCCCGCCGGCCACGGTGCGCGAGGGCGGAATGATTCGCCCCGGCATTCATGCCGAGCTGGACCGCCTGCGCGACATAAAACAAAACGCCCAAGGATATCTTGAGGAGCTGGAGGCCCGTGAGAAGCAGGAAACCGGCATAAACAGCCTAAAGGTGCGTTTCAACCGGGTCTTCGGCTACTACATCGAAGTAACCGCCTCCAACCTGTCAAAAGTCCCGGCACATTATATCCGGCGGCAAACCTTGGCAAACTGCGAACGCTTCGTTACTGAGGAATTAAAAAATCTGGAGGAAACCTTGCTTGGCGCGGATGAGCAAATTATCACTCTGGAATTCGAGCTGTTTGACGCCCTGCGCCGTGAAATCGTGGATGAAATCGCGCGGGTGCAATTCGCCGCGGCTGCTTTGGCGACCTTGGACACCTTGCAGTCTTTGGCCGAAGTCGCTGACCGTTATCACTATGTAAAGCCCAAAGTCACCAACGCTTCGAGCATATGTATAAAGGAAGGCCGCCACCCCGTAGTCGAACGATTGACCACACAAGCTTTTGTGCCCAACGATACGGACATTTCTCAAACCGGGCGTCTGGCCATAATCACCGGGCCCAATATGGCGGGAAAGTCAACCTATATGCGGCAAGTCGCGCTGATTGTGCTGATGGCACAAATCGGCAGCTTCGTACCGGCGGATTTTTGCGAAATCGGCGTGGTAGACCGCATTTTCACCCGGGTGGGCGCGTCGGACGACCTTGCCACCGGCCAAAGCACCTTTATGGTGGAAATGACCGAAGTGGCCAATATTTTAAACAACGCCACCTCCGACAGCCTCGTTCTCTTAGACGAAATTGGCCGGGGCACATCTACCTTTGACGGACTCGCAATCGCCTGGGCCGTCCTTGAGTTTATCGCCGCGAAAATCTTGGCTAAAACACTGTTCGCCACCCACTACCACGAGCTCACCCAACTGGAAGGCCAGCTTGAAGGTGTGGCCAACTACTGCTTCACCGCCCAGGAACAAGGCGAAAACATCGTTTTTCTGCGAAAGCTCATCCACGGCGAGGCTGGGCAAAGCTACGGAATCCATGTAGCCCGTCTAGCCGGGCTTCCCCCGGAGGTGCTTTCCCATGCTGCGACATTGCTTGCCGCACTGACCGCAACACCACGAAGCGGCAGCACGGCAGCACCGCAAGCCGATGTCACCGCCAAAGTGCGCAAAAAGCCACATGCGTATCCCGCCGCCTCCCCGCCGCCAATAAATCCCCTTGTTAAAGCCCTTGCGGAAATCGAAATAGAAAAGCTTACCCCATTGGAAGCCATGATGACCTTGGCGCAGTTTTGCGAAAAGGCAAAGACGCAGTAAACTTTTTATCTTAAAGGCCGTATGTTTTGTCAAGAAAGGATGATTGATTATGCAATGTATAGCACACCCAACCAGACCTGCGGCAAATACATGCAACCACTGCGGCCACTGGCTGTGCGACGAATGCTGCGTGGATGTTCAGGGCAGGCTGATGTGCCGCCCCTGCCTGTCCGAGCTGGCCAATTCAGGCGATTCCGCGCCCCGTGTCGTTGACCGTACGCCGGCATCCGCTTATAAGCGTGTAAACTGGGGCCTGCTGTTCCTGTTCTCATGTTTTTTCCCGCCGGGGGCAAATTACATGTACATGGGATTGATAAAACGCGGCCTTGCTGCCATGTGCGGTTTTTTCCTTATTATATACATGCTGGCTGCCGCCCCCATTTGGCCGCTGCGGCTGCTGTTCTCGTTTGGTATTCCCGTACTCTGGCTGACATGTATCTTTGACGGATTTAACATCCGCCACCGAATCAACGCAGGAGAAGCCGTCCCGGACGGCGTCAGCGATATTATTAACAGCATACTTCGCAATAAAACCCTTACGCTGGCCATTCTGGCAGTCATTGCCATAACCTTTGTCGGCAGAATTTTTGGCTTCGTATTTGGCCTTCTCAGCATGGCCATTCCCATCCTTGCAATCCTGTTCGGCCTGTATGTACTTCTGAGACGCAAGAAGTAGAATCCCGAGGATGTCTCAGCACCGGACGCCGGGGATACGCCGGACGCGGAAACCCCGTAAGTGCTACGTTTGCTTTTTCTTCTTTTATCCTGTAAGTTAGATTGACGTGAAAGGTCTCCTGTTATTCAATAACCTCAAAGCCCATGAGCCGTGCGAATTTGCGGAAAACGGTGGTAAAGTCGCCGTAAACCATGGCTACATGGTGAGCGATGCCATTATCGGCGACGGTTTGGAATAAATCCCGGACGGATTGTTCGAACACAACTTTAGCATAAGTGCCCTTGAGCTGTTTCTCCATAGGAACAGCTTTTCCGCGTTGCAGAAACACCCGGGTCTTGCCGAGGGCGGTGTCGATGCGGAAGAGCGTCACCATGCCACTTTTTAGCACAAAGTCGGCGGTTACGCCCTTGCCGCCGGCAAAATAGGAATCCAGTGCCAGGTCGGATTTCTCGTCCCACAAGGAGGGCGAGGCCACGCCGCAATGCCACATGAGGGCATAATCTTCCTCGAAATTGACTTGGGAAAGGTCGGCCATAAAGGGCGCGAGGTCGGAAATGGCCTTGCAAGCCAACATGGAAACCGTGCCCTCCACATCGCCCTCACAACCAAGGATATATCCCTTGGATTGCAGATAACTCATGGCGGCGCATGGCGCGATGCCAAAATCCGCGGCAAACTCCGGCCAGCAACGCACCGCCAAAGCAGTCAGCTTATTACCATCCATAAATCGCTTAAATGCGCCCGCTAGGGCGGCCACTTTTTCCACCTGTTGCCCGGAAACTCCGGCGCAGTTATAAGTTGTACATATATCTTTCTGAACCGCCTCGTCTTGAAGCTCCTCTGCCGGGGCGGTATTTTTATAAACATCGGACAGTTCATAATGGTCGATGAGAATTCCCAAGCGGCGGAAAAGGGTTAAATCCTCCACGTCCAGATTAAAGAAGCCATGGGCGCGATACCCCGCAAGGCCGATATGTGCCCGGGAAATGGCGGCTTTTAAACGCAGGGCATCAATCCAGTTTTCGTCGATATCGTCGCTGATATGACTGCAAAATGTAGTATTGCCCGATTTATAAAGATTGCTTGCATTCAGATTAATTCCGCAGACAGAATTCAATCGGATTTTGCCGCCGTCATAGGGCAGCTCGTTAAAGGCCCATAGCAAAACCGGCTTGTTTACGACTTTGTCAAAAATAAGTGCGAGATGCCCCAAGTGGAATGTCCCGCTTAGAATCACAAGCCCGTCCAAATCCTTTGTGGCAAGATTTTGGGCGGCGGCTTGCGCTTCCTCTGTTGAAATTACAAGCTCCGGGATGATTTCCCAAGCCACGTTTTCCATTCCAAGAAGTTCGGATTTTTTCCCGTCGAAAATTTCCTTGGCGGCCTTAAAATCAAATGTATCCCGGGCCAAACAGGCCAACCCGATTCTCACCCGCGCTTTCATATTTGAACCTGCTTTCTTTGGGCGTCGTCAATTTCCCGGACGGTTACTAATGCCTTTTTCAAAAATTCCTGACGCCATTCTTCCAGCCCCTCGGTGTGTTCCGTGGTGAGGAAAGCTTTGGCCATTTCCAGCCCCATTTCATTGCCAGTGACCCAGCCGCCTAAGCACAGCACATTGGAATTATTAATGGCGCGGCACATTCTGGCGGAATAGAGGCTTTCGCAACAGGCGGCAAATACCCCGTGGAATTTATTGGCCACTTGACTCATGCCCATTCCTGTGCCGCAAATTAGAATGGCGCGGTGGGCCTTGTTTTCCTGAATCATCTGCGCGGCGATGGGCGCGACGGTCATGAACGGGCGGGGCAAATCCACATCCGTTGTGCCGATGTCCTCCACGTCAAAGCCCAATTCGGGCAACGTGCTTTTGATAAATTCCTTCAATGTAAACCCCGATTTGTCCGACCCGATAATGATTTTCATGAAAATTCTCCTTTTATTTTTGCAATTTTTCCAAAGGTATGTTAAATATACCTTGGAAGGTGATTTTAATGCATGAGACGATTCATAGCAATTTTTTCAAGAGTTTTTTGAACACGCGGTATCTTCCCGAAGAAGATAAGTACATTTGCAAGGACGCGCCGCCAAAATATAAGCTGGCGGTCATCGGCACGGGAACCATGGGACAGGAGCATATGCGCGTCACCATGATGGAGGGCCGCGCCACTATTCACGGGATTTATGATATCGTACCGTCGGTAATGGCTGTTGCGGCGGCGGGTTTTGAGCAATTTTTCCCGGGGCAGAAGCCGGTTATGTACAAGTCATTGGAAGAATGCCTCAACGACCCGGCAATTGACGGGCTGGTAATTGCCACGCCGAATTACACCCATCTGGAGGTCGTAAAAGAGGTGGTAAAATCCAAAAAGCATATTTTATTGGAAAAGCCAATGGCCACAACCGTTGCAGACGCGGCGGAAATCCGGGATTTGGCCAATGGTTATGAAAATGTGTTTAAAATCGGATTGCAATACCGCCACAAGCCCATTTATGCCGAGGCCGCCCTTGAAGCCTTGGAACGCAAGGCTATTGGCGATATCAAGACGATTACGATTTTAGAGCATCGTCTGCCCTTTTTGGACAAAGTAAAGCAGTGGAATAAATTTTCCAAATACTCCGGCGGTACGCTGGTGGAAAAATGCTGCCACTATTTTGACCTTATGAATTTATTTGCCGGGGCAAAACCTGTGTCCGTATATGCCACGGGGGGCATGGCTGTTAATTTTAAGGATTTCGAGTACAACAACGAAAAATCCGACATTCTTGACCATGCCGGGGTTATGGTTTCCTATGAAAACGGGGTGCGCGCCAATTTTGATTTAGTCATGTTCGCGCCCATGTTTTACGAGGAAGTCACCCTTTGCGGCGACAAGGGCCGCATCCGCGCATATGAAAACGAGGACTTTTTGGCCATGCGCCGCCAAGCTACCCATTTCGAGTTGCTAAGCGGGGAGAACGGCGTCACAAAAATCTCCCAGCCATGTTATCCCGGCTTGATTCAGGCCAGCGGGCATTTTGGCTCGACCTACTATTCCCATAAATATTTTGTGGACGCCCTTGACGGAAAACCCGCCACCACCGCCACCGCAGACGAGGGCTTTTGGTCTGTAGTTGTGGGGGCTGCGGCAGAGGAATCCGTAAAAACAGGAAAAATTATAAAAATCTCCGACATGATTTAAATCGCGTCTATGAAAAAATACGCCACCGTTTTATTCCTTTCCCTTATATGGGCGGCCTTTCATTTTTCCCTTGGCATCAGCAACCGGGCAATCAGCCCCTTTGTAACCGGAGTAATTATCCGGCTGTCCGTAGGGGTGCTTCTGACGCTGGTGATGCTTTTTGGCGGGAAGATTAAACATCTTGCCGTGCCGCGCAAATATCTACCACGGCTGTTGTTGACGGGGGTGCTGGGCTTTCTGCTGGACATAACCGCTTTTTTGGGAAGCCGATGGGGTAATGTTGCAAATGGCACGGTTCTGCTGAAAACGGACATATTATTTGTAGGTATTCTTTCCGCCATTTTGCTCAAACAACATTTTCCCAAAAAGGATTGGGGCTTTGCCGCAGTTATGTTTGTGGGCGCGGCCTTGGTGCTGGGGCTTACCCCGGGGAATTTTCAGTTTGCGGCGGCGGATTCCTTGTATATTTTAAGCGCGTTGTTTATCTCGATTAATGCCTTTGGGATTCAGTCCCTTCAACGGGATGGGATTTCCAATATGGTGATTGCATGGTATAACAATATTGTCGTGACATTCTTTTTCATTTCAACTACGCTGATTTCCGGTGTAACGGGGGATTTTGGCACAATCGGCCTAAATCTTGCCCCTGCACTGGCGGTGGGAATTGCCGGGCAGTTTTTTATCTTCATTTTATACTACAAATCCTTGCGGGAGCTTCCCGTGTGGATTGTAAAGGTAATTTTACTGCTTGTGCCCGTTGCGGCTTTGTTTTATGAATTCATTTTCACCGGCGAGCCTCCCGCGCCAATTCGGCTGGTGGGGACAGGGCTTGTCTTGATGAGCGCGCTTTTTCTTATTTTCTCAAAGTACAAAAAAATATCTGATACGAGGTGAGTTGTGGACAAGAACAATCTTGAACTAAAAGCAAAGGAAATCCGCTACCATACCATGGATGCCATCGGCACGTTGGGGGTGGGGCATATTGGCGGGTGTCTGTCCGTGGCGGATGTGCTGTCTGTGCTGTATTTCGGCGGACACATGAACATTGACCCCAAAAACCCCAAAATGGAAGGCCGTGACCGTTTTGTGATGTCCAAGGGCCATGCCGGCCCGGCCCTGTATGCCACCCTTGCACTCAAGGGCTTTTTCCCCATGGACTGGCTGCAAACCCTAAACCAGCCCGAGACCTTGCTGCCCAGCCATTGTGACATGAACCGCACCCCGGGTGTAGACATGACCGCAGGCTCGCTGGGTCAGGGGATTTCCTGTGCGGTGGGTATTGCAAAGGGCTCTAAAATAAAAAAGGATAATGCCACCATTTACTGCATCATCGGCGACGGCGAGGCCCAGGAAGGTCAGGTTTGGGAGGCTTCCATGGCCGCCGCGCAGTTTAAGCTTGACAACTTGGTTGTATTTTTGGATTTAAACAAATATCAAATCGGCGGGGCTGTTGACGAAATCATGAGCCTCCTCGACCCCGTGGCAAAATGGGAAAGCTTTGGCTTTAATGTACAAAAGGTAGATGGCCACGACGTAGCGGCCATTTCCGCCGCCGTCGACAATGCAAAAAAAGCCAAGGGCAGTAATAAACCATCCATGATTATTCTGGACACGGTAAAAGGCAAGGGCGTTTCCTTCGTGGAAGCCACCCCCGCAACAAACCACAACATGAATGTTTCCGCCGAGCAAAAAGCTCAGGCGTTGAAAGAATTGGCGTAAGTGAATGAATAATTCAGGTGGGGCAGAGCGTACATGCATTGTGGTGAGTGAACGTGGCGTTTTGCGTAGCAAAATGCATGGAACGAACCGCTTACAATGCATAGCGATGAACCGCTTCTGAAAGTTCATTCACAGATTGATATCGGAGGTAGGAACCTATGAAAGAAATGAGAGCAATTTTTGCGTCAAGGCTGGCGGAATGGATGAGGAAAGACGAGCGTATTGCAGTAGTTGATGCGGATTTGGCGCGGGCCAACGGTACGATGGGACTGCGGGAGGAATTTCCGGAGCGAGCCCTGGACGTGGGCGTGGCGGAGCAAAACATGGCGTCTGTGGCGGCGGGGCTGGCCTCCTATGGATTTATCCCCTTTATTTCGTCCTTTACGCCATTTGCCAGCCGGCGCATTTGCGACCAGCTGGCCATATCCGTGTGCTATGCAAAGCAAAATGTCAAAATTGTGGGCTCTGACCCGGGCATTAGCGCGGAATACAATGGCGGCACTCACATGAGCGTCGAGGACATTGGCGTTTTGCGTAGCCTGCCGAATCTGATGATTTTTGAGCCGGTGGACGCGATTCAACTGGAGCAGGGCGTTGACGCGGTAATAGCCCACGACGGGCCGGTGTATATCCGTATGTTCAGGAAAGCCTTGGAAAATTTATATCCGGATGATTATAAGCTAGACCTGTTTAAGGCCGATTGCTTAAAGCCGGGGTTAGACGTGGCCATTTTTGCATCGGGCATAATGGTGCGCGAGGCGTTAAAGGCCGCCGACTTACTGGCAGCGGAGGGTATAAACGCAGAGGTCATAAACGTACACACAATCAAGCCCCTCGACGAAGAGACTATTCTGGCCTCTGCAAAAAAATGCGGCTGTGTTGTCGCAGCCGAAAACCATAATATAATCGGCGGGCTGGGCTCTGCCGTTGCGGAGCTACTTTCCGGCACGTATCCCGTGCCCGTTAAGCGCGTGGGTATACAAGACCATTTCGGCGAAGTGGCAAAAATGCCTTATCTGATGGAAAAATACAAAATGACCGCCGGGGATATTGTTGCGGCGGCCAAGGCAGCTATACAGGCAAAATAAGGGGCTTATCAAGGGAGCTTAAACTTATGCTGCATCATGAATTTCCCATTTTGGAATTTGATGAAGACAGAAACGCTTTTATCAGACCCGAAAGGCTTATAAAGCCAATAGATATTTCCGAAAGGGCTGTAATTTGCTTCTTTGCCGACGCAATTGAAAGTGTTATAGCAAAGCACCCGCATAAAATTGTAGCAAGCTTGAGAGGCGAAGGCCTTACACTTCCCGTGTATGAATTGGATTATAACGGGCATCGCGTTGTATTGGTGCAAGCTATTGTCGGCGCGCCTTGGGCTGCCGCACATATTGAAGAGCTGACCGCTTATGGTTGCAGAAAATATGTTGCCTGCGGCGGTTGCGGCGTTTTACAAAAAGAGCTTGCGGTAGGGCACTTAATCATTCCAACCACAGCCGTGAGGGACGAAGGAACATCCTATCATTATGCCGCGCCGTCAAGAGAAATTTCCATGTGTGAAAGAACGGTTCAAGCCATTGAGGAAACCTTGACAGAACACAAGGTGCCTTATATAAAAGGCAAAACATGGACAACAGATGCAATCTTTAGGGAAACGCCCGCAAAAGTGCAACATCGGAAGCAAGAGGGTTGTGTGGCAGTAGAAATGGAAGCAAGTGCCTTTATGGCGGCGGCACAATATAACCAAGTAACCTTTGGACAGATATTATATGCGGGTGATAGCCTAGCCGGTGAAGAGTGGGATAACAGGGGCTGGCACAGCCGCACCGAAATTAGGGAATTGGTTTTAAACTTGGCATTAAGTTGTTGCTTGAAGATGCAAACTACGGTTTCTGAGAAGCGGCAAAATGCCAAATGACCGTCGGGGATAGTTAGAGCATAAGAAGGGGCCGTTCGCGAGACGGTCCCTTTTTTGTGCTTCTTTTTGACGCTTGCCAACGATTAGACACTTCGCACCATATTTGCCAAGAGGTTTTTCACTAGTTCAACCGCGGCCGTTTTCACTACGGGGGACTGGTTGGCGAAAGATTCCTTGATAGAGCCTAGCATGGTGTCGTTTCCACTAGCCAATAGGGAATCACAAAGCAAATAATCAACGCTTGTGTTCAGCGCGTTGGCTATCGCAATCAAAGTTTCAACCGAAAGCTTGCGTTCGGCCCGTTCAATATGTCCAAGGAATGAGGTGGTTATATTTGCCTTTTCCGCAAGTTTTTCTTGAGTGAGTTTCAATTCTTGTCGCCGCGCTCGTATTTTACTGCCCAAACTGATGTAATCCATTATGCCACCTCCACGAAAATGATATATACATGGAGTTTGAGCAGTAATGCCCCCAAGGACGATGTCTCGCCGAAAAAAAAACGGCGACGGGGATTTTGGAACGGTACTGATGTCTGGAAATGGGGAAAGCAACTCTTCGGTTATAAGCTTCTGCGTACTTTTTTTCATCGTATCCGTAGCGGGAACCATATTCCTGTTCTGGCTTTCTAACCAATTGGGATATACACAAACCATTGATTCTTGGACGGGACGAGTGATTTCCGCTGAAAGAAATAACGCATGGTTCTTCCTTAGAGGGATTGCTATTGTTACTTTCATCGGTGAAATGGTTATGATGGCTAGGGCATACAGTGCCGGAACATCAACGCAGATTTCTGTTTTCGAACATGGGGTAAGCGGAAAGGCTGTAAGCCCAAACTTTTTTACATCTTGGTCATACACAACGTCTGATTTCAAACTTACTTATGACAGAATATCATCCGTTGACGTGAAGGAGGGGGTTCTGTCATTCAGCAACTAGCACCTCAACCAATGCTTGACGCTCGGGAATTCACTGTATTTGAAGGGGATGCATTGCGGACTTCTTTTGACTCTGCGCCAATTAGAATTGAAGAAGGGACTTTGGAGATTTTCACAATTAATGTAGGGACAACATTCCATGCAGCGGCACACCCGGAGAGAGAAAGGTGCCTTCATGAGTATGGCATACTCATCTTCTATAATTTGGCAGAGCATCAAATTGGAATTATTCGTAGCGGGTCATGGGATGACATGGAGGAGCTGGGATTTCTTCATCGTCTGAGTTTAGGCCGCCCTAATTTGGAATATTCCATTGGTATAATGAGCTGGAACGTAGACCAAGGCTGGATTATAGGCGGCAACGGAAACACCCATGTGTTTGACACAACGGGATACTTTGTAATCGCGCAAGCCGGATTGATGCATGAGGATGGCGGATGGAGATTTTGGCCGAGTGCACGTTCATGGCTTGTGCACGTTGTAGACGTTTAGTATAGTTATTACGTTTAAAAACATCTAAAAAAGTTGTAAACTTAAAGCATGGCGTATTCAAAGCATTTACGTGAAAAAGTGATAAGATATATAGCAGAAGGAAATACGTAGGAACAAGCCTCACAGGTGTATGGAGTATCCGTATCGGCAATAAAGTGGAATAAACGTAAGCGTCAAATGCCCCCCTCTGTACAGACGCGGGTTCATTTGACGCTTACATTCGTGTAGTACATTGTTATTGGTTTGCTATGTCAACCACAACAAAAATCCGAACCCTTCGCCAATGAGTTTTACCTCCGTCTTATGGTTCGGATTATACGTTAGCTCTGCACCTGGCACGAATCGAACGTGCGACTTTCTCCTTAGGAGGGAGACGCTCTATCCCCTGAGCTACAGATGCATCCATTTAATATCAAGTGTAGGAAATCCGTTAGCGTGAACCAAGCTGTACGCTTGAGATAGGCTTATGCCAAATTTCTTTCAAGTCCTTGACACCGTATATAATAATATCGTATATTGATTTTTCAGGCAAGACCTTTTTTCTATTCTTCTTTTACAGCTTCCTGTTCTCTGCTCTTTGCGTTTTCAATCATTATGCTGCGCCTCGGCTCTGCCTTGACGCCGAGGTATGATTCCGGCTTCCGATTTTCTTTTTGCTCTGCTTCTTCACCTATCATTTTTACTAGTGTATATTTTCTTGCCATACAAAAACCTCCCATCGTTTTTTATTATACGATAGGAGGTTTTCTTTTCCCTGTCCGTTTACGGTTCAGTACAGCATCTAAGCGGGTTTTTACTACAGCCGACAATCGGACTCGAACCGATGACCTGCTGATTACAAATCAGCACCGCAACTTATGAGAAACATTGCCACATCAATTGCAATTCATTGAAATATCGTTATTTATAAGGAATTCACATCCTTGTGCGAAGTGAATATTTCTGTTGTTCCACCATTTTTTCCACCATTGCCCTTTTTATATACTCCTGAATCATTTATTTTCTTCGCCGCCTCTTGGATAGTCGCCTCTGTAGTGTGAGTATATATCTTCGCTGTCATTGTTATGCTTGAATGCCCCATAAGATATCGCGCCACATTTATGGGTATGCCGGCATCTTGAAGGTCAGTGCAATACGTATGTCTCAAGCAATAAGGCACTAAATCAGACGCCACGACGCTTAAAATTATCTTATTTAGATATAATTTTGCTCCTATATCTATATCAAGATGTCGCTTAAAGTTGTTCCACATGCCAAGCATACTCTTTTCATTATGACGTTTTCCACTAACCGGCTTTGTAAACACTGGTTCAAATGGGCATTTCCGCGCTACAAGCAAATCACGAAGCAGGTCTTTATTTATAGGCACGCTTCTAACCCCGGCTTTGCTTTTTGGCCCTCCTATGTTTGTGGTGTATGCTTTCATAGCTTGCTCCACTTGTACAACTGATTTGTCAAAATCTATATGCCGCCAATCAAGGGCACGGGTTTCCCCGGGACGCAATCCGGTGTAAAGCATGAGTTTCACCCAAAGTCCCGCGTGATGGACTTCGGACAGGCTCAATATTTTACTTCGCTCGTAGTCGGTCACGCGCCTATGTGTTCCCTCTGTTGCTGCGGGAAGCTCAAGGTTTTCCGCAGGGTTATGCGGTATCAGCTTAGACAAATATGCACGTTTAAACATAGCGGAAATTGTAATACGTAGCTTTGTCAAATAAGATTTGCTTTTTCCAACATGCATGTTAAGTATTTTTTGCAAATGCACATCTTTAATCTGCCCAAGCCTCGTGCAGTCGATTTCTGGCAGTATCGCGCTATTTATATAAAAGCGATAATCTCTGTATTGGCTGTCTCCCACGACAGGTTTCTTGTAAGTCTCAAGCCACGTATTTGCCCATCGCTCAACCGTCATGTTCCCCGGAAATGCCAACCTCGCCGCATTTAAGCTTATCCTTCATGATGGCGGCTTTTTGGTCAGCTTCCTTTTGGGATTTGCCAGTGGCTTCGTATCGCTTGCCCTCGTGGTAAAATGTGGAGCGATGCCGTATTCCCTGTTTAAGCATGGCTTTCCCCTCTCACAATTTGTTGCTCATATACTATGCCGTTTTTTGCGCATCATCCATCGGGATTACCGGATTCTCCGGTTCAAGCCCTTCGATTTCGCATGTTTCCAAGTAGTCGTCTACGGCTTCCATGAAATCTCTTTTAACGGCCGCGATGCTTTCGCCTTCATAGGAGACGAGTCCTCTTATCCCAAGAACTTTTCCAAAAAGGACATCGTCCTCGGCGGTATATTCTACAGTTCCGACATATCCCCTGTGCTTGATATAGTTGCTCATATTAGCCCTTCCTTTCTGAGTACGCTTAACGCCTCGCGAATCTGATACGGTTTTAATATGTTGCCGGGGTGAGGCTTATGAAGTAATACAAGCACGCCGTTCCTTATATATCGCACCCTTGACCCGCTGGTTTTCCCCGCCTTGCACTTCTTAAACCCCAATGACAACAACAGGGCTTCCATCTCATCGAAGGTAAAATCCCTTGGCTTAGATTTTAGCCTTGAAATTAGTTTTTCCTTTTTACCCATGCCTCAAATCCTTCTATATATTATACGCCGCTTCCGACGAAAAGAAACGCGATTATTGCCCCTGTAGACTATGTACATATTTTAGCATCTCAAACCCGCTAAAGGAAGCGGGCTTTTTCTTATGTGTCAACCTCTAGGGAAATTTCATCCCCAAACTCGACGGTGATTATGTTGTCGTTGCCTTTCACCCATCGGAAAGGGATGGGCGGTGCAGTGGTGGGGGTTGGGGAGAGGAGGGTTAGGAATTCCGGGATTGTGTGCGTATCGGATTTATTATTGCTTTAGCTGGCACTTTGAGTAGAGGCATGGTAACGATAATCCTCAAATGCTTTTCTTAGAGCGATAGAATCTGCATCATCTAAAACATCATTCCAAACCCGTTCATAATTGTCAAGCATCAAACTTATCACCTCAATTGAAGGCTCGTCAGTGAAATTCCCTTTAGCCCATTCATCTAATTGCTTTTCCGTTACACCCATTTCACCCAATTGCGTCTTCTCTAAATTAGAAAGCTCAATATCAAGTTCTTTTCTGCGCTCTACGCCTACATTATCCTCTAACAGTTTAGCTCCTTCATAATACCTATACCATATAATTTCTTTATGAGGAAAATCATTCGAAAAAGACTGCTTTTTTTTGAAACTCCTTCCAGTGCAATTTAATGACGTGTAATAGAATAAAATCCTTAGCTTACTCAATGCCTTTAAGACACGTAAAAACGGCAATACAACATGGATGGCGTTTGTGAAGTTGCCGGAGAGGAATCAGCACAATGGCTGATTTGAAATTGAAAATGGCAATGTGATTTCGCCAAATGAGGTAAAAGTGATGAATAAATCTGATATCGAATGGTGCGACCGGACATGGAATCCTGTCACCGGTTGCTTGCATGGGTGCGAGTATTGTTATGCGCGGGGGATTACTAATAGGTTTGAGGGTTTTGACTGCGAAACAAACGTGCATCACCTTGAAACGATGGACTGTGTAAGGCTTGATACAAATCCTGGCTTGCATGAACTATATAAACCTTTGCACAAAACGTGCAAAGACGGCAAGCGCAGGGTTGCGCCGTTTCCGTATGGCTTTCAGCCGACTTTCCACCGTTACCGCCTTGACGAACCTGCAAAAATCAAAACCCCGCAAACAATCTTTGTCGGTTCAACGTGTGACATCTTCAGAGAATGGACACCTGACGAGTGGATTCAAGAAGTTTTCAAGGCTTGTGAAGCCGCGCCGTGGCACAGGTATTTGTTTTTGACAAAGAACCCCAAAAGATATTTAGACCTTGCAGATAAGGGAATTTTGAAGCCACAAATGGTGAAGCTGTTGAACGAAGCTCCGACTGTGTCTGCATGGACAAAAATCAACAGTGCGGAGGACTTGCCGCCGACCGATACGTCTGTTTTGATATATACGAAGCGTGATGTATATACACTAGGGAGGCTGAACAAAAACAAGAAGTATTTTGCAGCATTGCTTGGCGAGAGGCATAGCGTATCAAATATCGCTTATTGGCAACCACTGCCACATCCGCCGGAAATGGAGGAAAAATAGATGGAACGATTGACCGTTCGTGATGGTACACATGTCTTGTTAACAAATTCAGATTTGTCAAAGCATCGAGGCGATGCGTGTACGGCGTTGCTTGCGAGGTGTGCAGAATACGAAGATTCCGGCCTCACACCCGAGCGCGTCGTGGAGCTCGCACAGGCGGAATGTGACGGGAGGCTGATAGCTTTGCCCGAAGCAGTATCCGCTAAGCCTATAAACGGCTGGGTGATTGCTTCATGTGATTTTGGCCAAAAACAAGAACGCATTGAAGTTGTCACCTTGGTTCGCGAAGGATATATTTCGACTTATTTAGCCGAAGCCGCGTTAGCCCGAAAGGAGGCCGCCGATGATTGAGCTAAAATGCGAAACATGCCTCATCCTTGCTGAAATGCTACGCCAAGGCACGAGGACATATTTCCACGCGCATCCGGCATTAGTCGCGCTGTGGGTTGTTATGGTGATTTCGATTATCGGCTTTATCGGGTGGCGTGTTGTGAGTGAAAGAAATAAAAAGAGAGGTGAGGGCCATGATTGACGAGCGGTTTATGGTGCAGGGCAAAGCACTGAATGATGATTACAAAGACGATGGCGAGTGGGTTACTGGTTATTATCGTGCGCACCCAATCTATAGCGATTGCGGAAAGTGCGTTAAACATCACAACCACTTTATTGATGGCATAAATGGTGACTGCACATATGTTGACCCTGCCACGGTAGAGCCGGTTGCGGTGAAGGTTGAGTCGCTCGGCGAAAGCCATTTTTGTCCAAACTGTGGCCGACTTTATGATTGTTGGATATACAAAGATACCAAGCCAGAACAGATGCCCAATTACTGCGATTTGTGCGGTCAGCGGCTGGATTGGAGCGAGTCATGAACAAGATTAACATTGAGGCCATCCGGGCGCGGCGCGAGGCTGCGCGTGTCCTTGTCGAAACGATGACAATGGAAGATTGGAACATGCATGATATTTTCACTGTAGCAAAATCCAGTGAAGACATCCCCGCCCTGCTTGACGCATTTGATGCCGAAACCACCGCCAAAAACGACGCAATAGAAAATTTATCGCTGAATATAAAAGCAGCATTTGAGAGCCGCGACCACTGGAGAGCCCGGGCAGAAAAAGCAGAATCACTATTGAGGCTGCTAAGTGAATATGTGACCCACAACCCCAATTACAAGGGAGGCGAATGGGATATTGAAACCATCACCATAGATGTTGCCGGATTCCTTGAGGAATTAAGCATCCTGAGTGTACGGGCGAAAGCGTTGGAGGTGGCCGTAAAATCAGATTTAATAAACTATGGAGAAGATTTTTACCCGCCTGTATGTAGGGCGTGCATACATCATGGCAGTGAACAAAAACATCTTACATGCGGCTCGTTATGCGGTGATGAATATAAAAATTGGCAATTCGACCAAGACCGCTTTACCGGAGGTGACACCGATGCAAGCACTTAGAAACGAAAACACGGCGACAGCGCAACTGCCCCGCTCTGGTCACAGAAAAATTGGCCGGCCAGCCTCAATTCAAATCGACGGGCGCGAATATGTAGACTCTGAAACATACATGATGCGATATGGTTACAACATAAATACCCTGCAATATGCCCGGGCGGCAGGGTTGCCATTCAAAAAAATTGGAGGAAAGCTCTACTACAACGAAAAGGACTGCCAGCAGTGGCACGCGGGGGCTTGAGCCATAGCCGATAGTATAAATCATCCTGGGAGCTACAATACCGTGGAAATTACAAAGCTGGAGGGACGCAATGCCAATTCTTAATTACACCACAAAAATAAATGCATCAAAAACCGTCGGAGAAATCCAAGAAATCTTAGCCAAGCACGGCGCATTAAAAATCATGCTGGATTATGAAAACGGTTTACCCGTTGCATTGGCGTTTCAAATCGACACGCCATGCGGATTGCAGAGCATTAGGCTTCCGGCCAATGCCCCCGGTGTGTTGCAGGCCATGAAAGACGATGGAGTAAAAGCTGACGAAAAGCGGGGCTGTGATGTTGCCTGGCGAATATGTAAAGATTGGATTGAGGCTCAAATGGCTTTCGTCAAGGCGCGGCAAGCAGAGATGTCACAGATTTTTCTACCGTACATCATTACAGGCGACGATCACACGGTGTACGAATTATTTCAAAGGCGGTCATTGCTGATGGATGGCGGGGCATAAAAATAGAGCCCCGCCCCCTCCAAGTTGACTATCTGCCAAACGTGAACCCATACATTAAAGCAAACGGTAATGTGGCCCCAATACTCGGGTCGATTTCAAAAGTATTCTCACGAGTGCGGTCTTTGGCCATGGCCTCATCTTCAAGGGTGGGCCAACGGAATTTAATTTCTGACATGGTGTACTCCTTAAAGATAAAGGCGACCCGAGCCGCCTTTGTGCAAGATTATTTACTTTTCTTTTTTCCCTGTATCTCTGGAACTGGCGGCACATCATTTTTAGGCACTTTATTTTTCTTGTTACTCTCTGTGCCGTGCGGCTCTTCCGGGCTCGGACGCCGCATACCTTTCTTGGCCATGGTGTCACTCCTTATGTGTAATATGGGCCGGTGATGGTGGATAAATGTTACACGCATAAAAGGCCGGAGGCGGTCTAAGCCGCCTCCATACAAGGTCCATATATGATGCGTATTCGCATTTTTTATAAGTGAAAAATATATGCCTTGCCAACAGTAGTATGTGCCGGGGCAGCAGATTTTATTCAGATTCTATATAGCCCATTGCCTCACGCAGGTTTGGAAGTGATAGAAATTCATCAAGATATGGCAATGCTCTCGGGTCTCTTTCCCCAAAGTATTCCCTTGCGCGGCTTTTAAGCCACACTTCAACGAAATATTTTCTAAGTTCTCCGAGCAGTTCATTTGGGTATGCTCTCGTCGGAAAAATCCTCCCATCTTCATAATGGTGCGGATATTTCGGGTATTCATCTACAGGATAGCCATTATCTATAATGATAGGTAATCCTCTGATATAATCTCGGGATTTTCCCCCATTCCACACCGTGCTTGCAGCTTTCACCGCACACGGCGTTCCATCGATTGGTTTTTGTCGTTACTTATTCAATCAAACCATAATGATTTTATTTGCTGTTTTGTTATATAGCGTTTGTCAAGTCAAGATAAAGCAAAGAGGCGGCGCGTTATGCGTTGCCTTTTTGCTTTACCCCGGGCGAGAAATTTTATTTTGATATAGGGGAGGAATTGAATATGCAAGCGGCTGTTAAATATCACAGCGAAATAAAAACCGTACCATTCGGGGGAAAGACAATTAACTATGAAAGCCTTACCCCGATACTCTCCCCCAAAGAGCGGGAGCGGCGCAAGAAAGAAGTTGAAAAGCGGCTTTTTGATGTGTTTATCAAATATGCAAAAAAGCGATAAATCCGGCGACAACATTGTGGCTAGGGGCTAAAAATGCTATAATATATATGTAGGTTAGCTCCATACTTCCTAATTGGAAAGGGGCTAATAACATGACTAGCAATAGACTAGATGCAATCTACGGCAGACAATCTGTAGACAGGCAAGACAGCATCAGCATTGAAAGCCAACTGGAATTTTGCAAATTTGAATTAAAGGGGGCGACCAACTACAAGGAATATACCGACAAGGGCTATTCGGGCAAAAACACAGACCGCCCGCAATTCCAACAGCTTGTTAGGGATATAGAGCATGGCAGAATCAGCCGGGTAATTGTTTACAAGCTCGACAGGATAAGCCGCTCGATAATTGACTTCTCAAACATGATGGAATTATTCCAAAGGTACAACGTGGAATTTGTATCAAGCACAGAAAAGTTTGACACTTCCACACCAATGGGTCGGGCAATGCTCAACATCTGTATAGTTTTTGCACAGCTAGAGCGGGAAACAATCCAAAAGCGCGTAACGGATGCTTACTACTCGCGTTGTCAAAAGGGCTTCCATATGGGAGGGCAAACGCCCTACGGCTTTAAGTTAGAGCCAATCGTCATGGAGGGTATTAACACAAAAATGATGGTTGCCGATAATGAGGCCGCCGAGCGTGTGAGGCTAATGTTTGAAATGTATGCCGAGCCGCAGACCTCATTGGGCGATATTGCGCGACACTTCATGCAAGAGGGCTTACATGACGAGGATAAGGGACTAGGGCGCGTAACTTTATCGAATATCCTACGCAACCCTGTTTACGCCCAAGCAGACACCGACATTTACGAATTTTTCAAAAATCAAGGTTCTGCAATCGTAAATGATGTTGCGGACTTCGCGGGGCTAAACGGTTGCTACCTCTACAAAGGCCGTGACAAAACAGGGCGCGGCGGCAGGGATGAGCTTGAAGACCATATACTTGTTGTTGCTCCGCATGAGGGGCTTGTATCTTCCGACACATGGCTTGCTTGCCGCAAAAAGCTAATGAGCAATACCACCATTGGCAACGGCACACAGAAAAAAGCCAAAAATACTTGGCTTGTGGGTAAAGTCAAATGCGGCATATGCGGGATGGGACTTATGTATGTACCCGCCCCAAACAAAACAGGCTATTTCAGATGCCGCAAACGTGCCGACTCAAAAGGCTGTACAGGGCCGGGGACAATTCGGGTATCAGATGTTGAGGGCTTTGTGTATAGCATAATGTGCCAAAAAATGGCCGAATTTCAAACTTTAACAGGCGGCAACCCCACTAAAGCCAATCCCAAACTAACGGCCTTAAATGTTGAACTCTTGCAAGTAGAGGCCGAAATTGAAAAACTGCTTGATACTCTCACAGGCGCAAACGCCACACTTCTATCATACGCAAACGCCAAGATAGAAGAACTGGACGAAAAACGGCAATCACTAACAAAAGCGATTGCCGACATGAGCGCAGAAACGGTATCGCCGGAACACATTAAACGCATTTCCGGCTACTTGCAGGACTGGGATAACATTAGCTTTGAGGACAGGCGGCTTGTGGCAGACGGCATGATTTCTAAAATACAGGCCACAGGCGAAAAACTACAAATCGCGTGGAAACTCTAACCGCGAACTATCTACACTTTATGGCGTGGTTAGTTGTACATAGGAAAGGTTGGTTTCGGGCCAAGTTGACCCGAAGTGCCGGAGGGAAACTGCCGTGTTCATGTTGAGCTGTCATAAGACAGAAAATATATCCGGCTTAGTTCATCCCTCGCCCCGGTATTTTAAGAGAGAAAAGTTCCTCTCATACTATAGGTCACTTTGGGGGCATTTAGGAACGCACTTTTGAAAATTATTTGAAAAATATTTTTTCATCATGCGTAAGCCCCGTTCAATGCTATAGTTTATCGCACGTTCACTAACACCCTCGGCCTGTGCAATTTCTTTCCGGCTTTTGCCTTGTAGAAAATGCGCGTCAATCCTTCGGCCTTGTACTTCGGGTAGTGAGTTTAACGCTTGGCATAATAGGCAATGCCGCTCCATCATTGTAAAAATGTGTTCGGGATTGTCGGAGTGGCAAGCCATAGCCGCAGTTTCAAAATCGGCCTCAAAGTCAAGCGAATATGACTTGTTGCGTTTCATGCGGCGGTCATGGGCTTTGTGGTAACGCTTGTCCGCATTAAGCTCCACAGCTATTTCGTCCGCCACTTCCATAAGTTCATCATGGTTGTACCATGAATAAAAGTCTTTCAAGTTGATTGTTGCCATATGAATTTCCTCCATTCGATTTTTGGGTAAAGTGCGAAAAATCGAATGGAGTTGGTGGGGAACGGCATCGTGGCTGTATGGCTTGTCCGCTATGCCTTAACCACGCCGCCCGGACTTCGGGCCAAGTTGTCCCGAAGTGGTAACGAAGTTTTTTGTTGTTGGCTTTTTTACATCAAGCCACTAATCCAACTTAGCGGCTCGATTTTGTTTCGGAAAATACTTGGGAAATAAAACACGGCGGCATCCTCCTAAGTAATGCCGCCGCTTGCCGAAAAATGGGTGCAAAAATAACGCCCCCCGATTCTGAAATTTTCTCAATAGAAAACGACGGCTTTGATTTATTTATCAAAACCGCCGTAGGGCTGTGTTACTTGTTTTAGGCCGCAAAATGTCATCTGCCGCTACTACGGTTTTTTTTATTTACCGTAGAGCAGGTTCTTTGTGGGTTTTATGTTTGGTGCAACTTTCGGGCCAAGTTGACCCAAAGTCATGCAAGGACTATTTAATTATGTGAATCAACTGTTACTACTCTAAAGTATTAACATTTATGGACTGTCCCTTATGGTTTGAAAGCCAATCATCAACATTTGGATTTATCCATACAGTTCCATCATCAAATATTACTTGCGTAACGATTGTCATAAAGTGCGCTACAATATGCTCACCTGTAGATTGATTCCAACCATAAAATAAAGACCAACCACCCTGTTCATGCGCTATTGTTTGTTCCGGAAGTATGGTTAGCCATTCTACCCATTGGTCGCGCATATCCTGCGGAACATAAACATCTTCATCTTCAAGCCATTCCATTCCATTTCCCACTATACCATGTTGGCGAATATGATAATAAGATTTGGGAGAACGTGGAGATATGCCAACTACCATCATATTATGGCCACCAACACTACCTATTGAGCCACAGCTAGATACATTCCAAGCGTCCCAAAATAACTCAAGGGGGTTACCATATTTATCAAATGCCAAACACACTGTTGTATATCCAACAATGGGCTTGTTGCCGACATTCGTAAAACTCATGGATTGAAACGGCCAAAGATATTCTTCATCATAAAATGCTATCACGCTTGAATTTACACGGAGCGGTGCAGTCTCATTGGTTATTCCTAAGTTATAATTTGCACTTACATAATTATTGCTTTGTTTAATAGATGGATTTGTTACATTCATATATTCAGAAGCTAACGTATTCATATTCGGTAAATTTGAAATTATTGATTCAGGAGCAGCTTCACCACTATTGGACGCAAACACAAATCCTGTGCTAACTGTTATAACAAATAAAACACATAACAAAACCACACCCTTTCTTTTTTTACTTGTATTCATAATGGACGAAATTCTGTTTTTCATGCCTTTTCTACCTCCATAAAAATTAGTTGATAAAGCTGTCTTCAGCTTTGATTGATATTTCACAACGCCAACTATTGCTTCGCTGTACATTTGGCGAGTGTTTGAATCCGTTCCATTTATCACCTCCGTGTCGCAAGACGTTTCACATAATATGTTAATCACCCTTACCGACAAATACATAATAGGGTTAAACCAATGTATTGCCGTTGCTACTAACACCAAAAATTTATACAATAAATCCTTCCGCTTATAATGAACAAGCTCATGTTTGAGTATAAGTTGGAGTTCATCTTTTGCTAATTCTGCTGTTGGTAACAATATTTTAGGATTGATAATGCCAACAAGCATAGGACTCCCCACACATGAACACAGATAAATGGGAATAGGTTTTGTTATACTCATTTCTGATTTTAGATTTTCAAAGGTTGCTAATATTTGTCTGTCTGTGATGTTTTCGCTCCATCGCTTTATCATTTTCATAAAACGATAGTGTCTAATGACTTGAAAAGTAAAAAACAATATCATTCCTGTCAACCACAAAGTAAAACCAATCTGCCACCAAGAAGTGACTAGACTTGCGTTTGGAATAATTACATCTTCAATAGGCATAAAAATTGCCACATTGTTGGCAAAGGGCAATGTACCACCATCAAACTGTTCGGCGGTTACTGCCGTTTGCGTTGGTAATTCCACATTAACGATTGCATTATCCCATTGTGGTCGAAAAGGAATAATCAAGCCAATTATAATAATCAACCACGCATAATAACGCCCCTTTTCGGAATAGCGTTTAGATAATAATGGTGTAGTCGCCATGTACATAACTGCAAGCATTGACATGGTAGCGGAGCAAATAAGCAATGTAATCATAAAGTCTTGCATACTAACCCCTCCGTCCTTTAACCCAATTTAGCAACTCGTCTATATCTTCGTCCGTTACTGCCTTATCTTCGTACACAGTAGTAACAAGATTTAACAATGAATTATTGTGAAATTGTTTTATAAAATTTCCTGTTTCAAATTTCAAATAATCCTCTTTGCTTATCAATGGGAAATATGTGCGTTCCTTACCATTTTTTTCAGTTCTCAAAAACCCTCGTTCAACAAGCCGTAGCATTAGTGAAATTGTTGTTGGTGCTTTCCAACCCTTTTCATTTCCAAGCTGTTGCATGATAGTATTTGTTGTTATGGGCGGCTCATTTGCTCAGACAACTTTCATAATATCAAATTCTGCATCGGGTAGCTTTTTCATTTTCTTCACTATGGTCACCCCCTATAAACATATTTTACAACTGCCTATAATGATATTATACAGTTGCCAAAAATCAATGTCAAGAATAATTTTTACATCTGTCTAAAATTACTTTGATAATGCGCATCTTTAGTTAAGAGGGCAATAGACCGCTCTCTTTCGGCAATGAAACTCATTTCTTCTGAAATCTGACAAACTTTTTTGAGGTCGCTATCTATTTCCCATCGTGCCATATATTCATCTCGCGTAATGCCATATGCCACCGTATCTTCTAAAGCCTGCATGTATAAGGGGCTTCGCCTGTTAAGTATTATTCCGGTATATGGATACATGAACATATTTTCAAAAGAAAAGAAAAAGGTCACCTCATTACCGTTGAAGTCAATTAAATAGGCCCGCATTAGACCTTTGGTAATGTAAATGAAGTAATCGGAAGGGTTTTGTGGCGTCGAAAAAAATTCACCCGTTTTGAAAGTGAATTTCTGTGCTAAACGCGCAAAAAAATCACAATGTTCATCGGTCAGATTGCCCAATCGCTTCTCTACCCCTAAGATGGCAAGTAGATTGGGGTCTGTCACTCCTTTTGGTGTGTCATGCCTTTTATACGCTGTTGGGTTTTCGTTATCAAAAGGGATATGCCAAATCCCTTCTATACACATTGCACCTTTTATACGGCCTAATATACAAAGACCGACAACCACATGTCCGGAAATGCCCCATTTTATTCCGGCATCCATCGCTGTAATGCATTCCATAGTATCACCACATATCGAATTTAATATCAACCTTCATATTTTTCGTTAAAGTTAAGAGAACTTAGCGAAAATTTATTTTAACGAGAGTATAAAATTATTTAATGCAAAAACTGTGTTGATAGGTGAAGTTTCCCATTGTTTGTTAGCGTAGTTTTTTTACAATGAAAGTAATCAGACGAGAAAATCTTATGTGTTTTTTATATAACTTTCCAAAGTTAATTTTTCCGACATCATTAAGTCCATCGGGTTGCCGGCAAACATCCCGACAAGGTTGCAAAGTGAAGTGTCCTCAATCGTTTCTTTTACAGGTTTAATCTGAACGCAGTCGCCAGCTTCGATTACTTGCACTTTATCGGTAAAAAATAATTTAAAAAGAAATTTAGGCAATGCTTTCATATCAATAATATTTTCAGTTATTGCAAACCCTCCATGAATATTTATAAAATTATAACATATACACCCACCTTTTGGTTTAAGCGACCCGAATTTACAACAAATCCGGGCGTTTTTCCTGCGTTCGTTTTAAGGACTGTTCATCCCGCCATTGCTTAACCTTCCCGTGATGCCCGGAAAGCAGTACCTCCGGCACGGCACGGCCTTGGAAGACAGCCGGGCGGGTGTATTGCGGGTATTCCAATCGTCCGTCGGAGAAGCTTTCCTCTTGGTGGGAGGCTTCTTTTTTTAGTACCCCGGGAATGAGGCGGGAGATGGCATCCATCAGCACAAGGGCGGCGGGTTCGCCCCCGGTGAGTACATAGTCGCCGATGGAGATTTCATCGGTTACGATTTCTTCTATGATGCGTTCGTCTATACCTTCGTAGTGGCCGCAGAGCAGGATGAGTTCCTTTTCGGCGGAGAGGGCTTGGGCGGTGGCTTGGGTGAGGGGTTTGCCCTGGGGGGTTAGGTAGATTACACGAGGCGTTGGCGTGGTGGTGACACTTTTCCAGGCATTAAAAATCGGTTGTGCCATCATCACCATACCCGCGCCGCCGCCGTAGGGCGCGTCGTCTACCTGGCCGTATTTGTTTATTGCGAAGTCGCGGATGTTTATGGGGTTGACATGAATATGGCCGGACATGAGTGCCCGGCCCAAGATGCTATGGTTTGTCATTTGGGTTATCATTTCGGGGAAGAGGGTTAGGACGTGGAAGGTCATGGGTTTTTCCTCGTGGTTAATTCCCGCAGGCCATCCAGCAGGCGTAGGGTTACAATGCCTTCTTTTATGCTTACGTTGCGTACCACTTCTTTTATGGCGGGTACCATGAAGGATTCGCCAACCGTGGGTTTGATGATATATACATCGTTGGCCCCGGTGTGCAGTACGTCGATAATTTCCCCTATGGTTGCACCGTCTTCGTCTTGGGTGGCGAGGCCGATTAAATCCCGTACATAGTATTCATCCTCGTCCAGGGGTAATGCCCATGCCTCGGGGATGTGTAATGTGCCGCCTACCAGGGCCTCGGCTTGGTTGCGGTTGGTGATTTCCCGCAGGGTGAGGATGACCATGCCTTTTTGCACCCGGGCATTTTCGATGGTGTACTTGGTTTCGGTGTTGTTGTGGCGAAGGAAGACTTCCTTTAGTAAACCGAACCGCTCCGGGTCGTCGGTGGTGGGGTAGATGCGCAAC
>Ga0209755_10000719_pt1 | contig 58130 bp, 61 predicted proteins | sample TergutCo191P1_FD_187301 | JGI IMG/M metagenome (GOLD analysis project Ga0209755, IMG submission 187301) | Cornitermes sp. P1 segment gut microbial communities from Petit-Saut dam, French Guiana - Co191P1 (SPAdes) (version 2) | ecosystem: Host-associated > Arthropoda: Insects > Digestive system...
TCCATCATGAAATGTCAAGGGTTTTTTTCAAAAAAAATAAAAAAATTTTTGGGGGGCTGTGATGCGGAAAAAATGGGGTTTTGTAGATATTTGAGGAAATTTTTTGGGAATATTATTTAGTAAATGTATTTTCATCAGGCATCACTCCTATTATATTGAAGCATATCGGGGGTTTGTCAATTATTGGATAGTAGGTGCTGTTGCCGTGGCGGGATGGCGAGTTTTAGAGTGCTGCACTTAAAAGCGCAGGAGCTAATAAAATCGCTCCTGCGCTAAAATGTTGAACGTCAGACTAATTTACAATCTCAGTCTGTTTAAATCCTAGATTCGTATCTAGCTCTCCACATGCCATTAGGAGTATGGGCACTTCCAGACCCCACGTTTATATTTGTTCCTCTGAGAAAAATATCATAGTCATACACTCTCGCTTCCATAAAGGTATTTAATGTCGTTCTAGTCCAAGGCGGAACATTAAAAGACACTTCTTGAGTAACTACAGACCTTCTGTTCATCACAAATCCCAGACTTGCTTCTATGGTTGAAGCCCTAACCCCAATGCTAGCACTAAAGCCCGATGTACCCTCCACGGTTATTGTTTCAGAAAAGAATATAGGGGTGGAACCAGCATTATGTATAGTCTCTGATCTCCAAGAGCCTACATAATGAAACGGACCTCCTGCTCTTAGTCTTATGCTGCGTATATCGTGAGTAGAACTTGAAAACACATCAATTTGGAGATTTTGTCCCGATATTACTTCTGGATTTAATGGAATAAAAAGAAGCTCAACAAGCTTTTTGCCTTCGGTAGTGTAGACATTGTTTTCCAACAAGAACTCTTCAAGGGCATAGCCATCTAAAACAAATCTCTCGTTTCTGTTAGGTACGTAAATCCGCGCCAAAGCCTCTTCAAGTGACATTTGATTCTTCAGTCTAAGGTGATCTGGCACTTCCGCAATCCCCATAGAGCGCAAATCGTCCATTCCTCTTATATTCGCATACATCGGAACAGTGAACGAAAGAATCATTGCAAACGCCATTAGGAACATTGTCAAATTTCTCTTCTTCATAATACTCATCCTTTCTCCCTGCAAAGGTCAGGGTGTCATGTTTTTTGGTTTTTGGTTCAAATATTCAATTGCAATCTACCCTCCTTTCACACTTTGCCATTAATTCGCATCATACCACATATTTTTGGGTTTGTAACTAGGCTTTTGGCTCAATTTTTTTGAGTGAAAAGCTTATTGACAAATTGGTTGATTTGTGTATATACCGACTTGTTGAGACTTGTGTAAAGTATAGCATATTTCAAATAAGAATGAAAGTGTCAGATTAGTTACATTTTTGGGTGGAAAATGTGACTGATTTGATAATACATCCTCAAATTTTCAAAGTGTGTTGCAAAATTTGAGGTTTTGTGGTTTAATGGTGGTGGAGGGATGCTTGTGAAGAAGAATGAGATTTTGGAGCTTACGATTGAGGGGATTAGGTTTCCTAATGTAGGGCTGGTGCAGGTTTTAGAGCGGGTTTTGGAGGTTAAGGGGGCTTTGCCTGGGCAGCGGGTGCGGGTGCGGGTGGTTAAGAAGGGCAAGACCAATAAGGGGCAAGTTACCCAGGTTTTGGGGGCGGCACCGCGGGAAGTTGAGCCTGAGTGTCCGATTTTTGGGCGGTGCGGCGGGTGCGCTTTTCAAAATATTCCTTATGATTATGAGCTTGAGCTAAAGACTGGCATGATTAAGGACATTTTTGCTGACTTTAATATAGAAGAAAAATTTTTGCCCACTGTGGGCTCGCCTGTACGCAGGTATCGCAATAAAATGGAATATTCATTTGGGGATGATGGGGAGCCTGATGGGGCGTTAATGCTTGGGATGCGCAAAAAGGGCAGTTTTTATGAGGCCGTGGATGCCTCTGGCTGTTTGCTTGTGCATGAGGATTTTGGGCGGATTCTGACTGCTACGGTTGAGTATTTTCGCGAGCGCGGGGAGAGCTTTTTTCACCGCCGCAAGGGCACGGGGACGCTGCGGCATTTGGTGATTCGTTTTGGGGCTGGCAGAGGAGAGCTTTTGGTAAATCTTGTCACTACCAGCGGCAATGATTATTGCGGATATGCTCAAATGCTACTGGGTGTCAAACTTGAAAATAGCATTGTGGGTATTTTGAACACTGTTAGCAGCTCTGTTGCAGACGCCATTGTGCCTGAACAGGTCAAGCTTTTGCACGGGCGGGACTATTATTTTGAGGAATTTAGTGAAGATGCCTTTGGTATGGTTTATAAAATTCCTGTATTTTCCTTTTTTCAGACCAATTCGGTTATGGCAGAGGTTCTTTATGGCGTGATTAGGGAGTTTGCGGGAGATATTCAGGATAAGGTGATTTTTGATTTGTATTGCGGTGCTGGGACGATTGGGAAGTTTTTGGCAGCGGCTGGGGCGCGGCGGGTTGTGGGCGTGGAGATTGTGGAGGACGCTGTGGTTTCGGCAAGAGAGGACGCGCCGGAGAATTGCACATTTATTGCGGGGGATGTGAAAAAGATTGTGAAAGAGATTGATGAAAAGCCCGATATAATCATCCTTGACCCGCCCAGAGAGGGCATTGCGCCAAAGGCAATTCCTGACATACTTTCTTTTGGTGCTCAAAAAATCATTTATGTATCCTGCAAGCCCACCTCCCTTGCGGCGAATTTGCCCGCATTTTTAGATGGCGGCTATGAAGTCACAAAAATAAAGTGCGTGGATATGTTCCCACGCACTGCAAATGTCGAGGTTGTGATGGAACTGAGCTTGCAAGCACATTAAGGCATCACAACCGCGCTGCCGACCGCGCTTATGGCGACCTCTGTGGCACCTGAAAATTCTGCAATTTGCACTCCGTTGTATTCTATAGTGTAATTCCAGATAATAGCAAGGCTGCGCACAACCCCCGCGTTGTCGATAGCAACAAAGCCCCAGGTGTTGCCGTGCACCCTACGAAAGCCCTCCACCACCTCATGGTCTAATGGCATATTCAGGGAAAAATCAATCATCTCCCCGCTGCCGTCTGAGCTTATTCTGGTGTCTGTAAAGCTGCTTTCTGCAAGCTGCACAAAAGGCACGCGGTAAGTAACCCCACTGAGTGCGAGAATTTCGTTATTTACCTGCCTTATGTCTGTGGTATCTATTTCAAAACGCTCGCTGCCTTGGTGCTCCTCGGTGCCAATGCCGCGGAGAGTGAAACTTCGCTCAGTATTGTAAGAGCTCTCATTGTCGCCGCCGCTAATAAGAGAAAATCCCTCTAAAACCCCGCCTTCAAGCCGTTGCACAACGCGCCCTGAATAATGGTTCCTCCATACCTCGTCGCCAAAAGTCAGCGTCCCCTCGTGGCTGACCGTTATGTCAAAAGCCCCGTCGGCATAAGGGTACCTGAGCAAATTAAGATGCTCAAACACGGCAGAATAAGCCTGAAAAGCCCGCTGGGCGGGGGTATCCCCGCTCCTGTCGCATCCTGTTAAAATCATTAAAAGCCCTAAGGCAAAAGTTATTGCAAAAATTTTTTTCATTTGATTCCTCCTAGTGCAATACAATCTCGAAAAAGGCATTATATTCCTGATATTTCCATGAAAAAATGACCCTGTACACTGCACCGTCTGCATTTTTTAGCATAGTGCCATAAATATTCACGCCCTGCAAAATTCTTCTTACAGCGTCAGAAATTTCAAAGGCTCCCTCGCCCAAAACAAAGTCAAAACCGCCATCTGTGCGGGATGTAGCCCTTAAAATCACATCTCGCTCAATGCTTGGCACAAGCATCAAAGGGGGAATAAAAAACATACCAAAGAACCTATCATCCAAAGTGGTAATATGTTCCGTATTTATAGTTTGCCCATCTTCTGCAAAGCTAAGATACTGAATCTGGTTGCCGTCAGGGTAGGTAATTACCCGCATTTCTTGGTCAAAAGCCTCATAGCCTGCATAATTTTCAAGCCTGATATGGGTATGAATCAAATAGTCAACCACGCCCCCCTCGCGGCTGGCAACGGCGCGGACTGCAGCAATGCTTGATGCGTCCGCGCCCCTGTAAAGCCCGCGAAGCTCGTGGTTAAGGGACAGCTCAAACCCCCTGTCCTCATAACCATAAATAATGTCAACATACCGTATAAAAGCAGAATAAGCCAAATAAGCCTTGTCAGCTGCGCAATTATCGCCACCGCAGGCTGTAAGCAGCAGGAGAAGAACAGTCAAAAGAATTTTTTTCATTGCAATCCTTCCATTTCGCTTGGGTTCCCGGGGACAGTCCCCAAAAGCACGGGACAGTCCCCTATCCCCCCTGTCGCGTCCTAAGCTTTGCCAGCAGAGCCAAATAGTTCCATCTTTTCTTTAACAGTCGCTTTGATTGCGTCAACCCCGGGAGCCAGCAGTTTGCGCGGGTCAAAGCCCTTGCCCTCTTTATCCTTGCCCGCCTCGATATATTTGCGGGTAGCGGCGGCAAAAACCAGCTGTTTTTCGGTGTTTACGTTAATTTTTGCCACACCTAGACTAATGGAGCGTTTAATCATGTCCTCAGGGATGCCCGTGCCGCCATGGAGCACCAGCGGGATGCCGCCTGTGGAGTCATTAATCGCCGCAAGCGCGTCAAAATCAAGCCCAGCCCAGTTTTCAGGATACACACCATGTATATTCCCAATCCCTGCCGCCAAAAAGTCAACGCCAGTTTCAGCCAGCTGCCTGCACTCGTCAGCCGAGGCAATCTCGCCCTTGCCCACCACGCCATCCTCCTCGCCGCCAATAGAGCCAACCTCGCCCTCCATAGAAATGCCTTTGGCATGAGCAATAGCCAAAAGCTCCTTCATTTTGGCAACATTTTCCTGAATTGGCAGTTTGCTACCGTCATACATAACACTTGTAAACCCAGCTTCTATGCACTTTAGGCAGCCCTCGTATGAGCCGTGGTCAAGGTGGGTTGCCACAGGCACGGTAATGCCTAAATCCTCAACCATAGCCGTGACCATGGCAACAACTGTCTTAAAGCCGCCCATATACTTAGCCGCGCCCTCTGAAACGCCCAGAATTACAGGGCTCTTGCACTCCTGAGCCACTTGTAAAATTGCCTTTGTCCACTCCAAATTGTTAATATTAAACTGCCCAACCGCATACTGCCCCGCACGGGCTGTTTTCAACATCTCACCAGCATTTACCAAAGCCATAATAACCTCTCCTTTTATATGGAAAATTTTCTTAAATCAAGTATAACATTTAGAAAATAAAATTGCAAGCAAATTTGTCACAAAAACCCACCCGCCTACGTCTTAAATATGAGGTGATTTTATGCCAGAGTTTGAAAATATCGTGGAGCAATATGCCGCGGGGATTGTGCGGTATTGTTACAATCTTCTTGGTTGCTTTCACGAAGCTGAGGATGCCATGCAGGATGTGTTTATCAGGGCATATGGCGGCATGGGCGGCGTTCGCGACCCAGGCGGGCTTCGCGGCTGGCTGTACCGAATTGCCTACAATGTCTGCATGGACGCCCTGCGCCGCAAAAAGCGGGCAAAGGGGCTGGTTGATGCCGCAAAAGCAGCTTTGGAGGATTCCCGCCCCAAGCATCAGGGCATTAGTGACGAGTTGCAAAGTGCCCTAAATGCCATAAAGCCTGCCGACCGCGCCCTATTCTACAGCCGCGCCGTGGACGGTCTGGACTACAGTGAGCTTGCCAAAATCCACAAAGCCCCTGCCGCCACCTTGCGCAAGCGGTATGAGCGGGCAAGGAAAAAATTGGCAGAGTTATTAAAGGAGGAGTAACATGAACCCAGAAAACCGCGTAAAATCGGAGTTTGAAAACATTAACCCAGAAATAAATGCAGAAGCAATTGTAAAAAAAGCCCGCACAGCCAGCACTCAAAAGTCCCGCCGCACCCCCAAACGCGCCTTTGTCCTAGCCTTTGCCGCCATAATCCTGACCATAGGCGGTGCTGTGTTTGCTGACGAAATCGGCAGCCTGTTTTTAAGTCGCGGCATGACTGAGCTTGCCGAAATTGTGGGTGATACGCGCATTGCAGACATAACGCCTATTGTCTTTTTTGATAACTACGGCAATTTTTCTGAAGAAATCACAACCCCCTGCGGGCTTATTATCAACCTAGCGGCATTTGCTGTAACAGGCAGCTTTGTGGACATTTACGTCATGCTTAACGACCCTTACCTAAACCGCCTTAAAGGCGACATTCACCTTAATTATCGCCTTATGCCATCCCACGACCGCCACTGGGACCTAGCACCCCTTGATATGGCGTGGTCTCTTGAGCCCTTTGAGACCATTGACCGCAATGAAGATAGCGGAACAGTCACTCTCCACAGCCGTATAAGGTTTTCTGTTCCTGTTGAAAATTTTAACCTGCAATTTTCTATTTACAACATATATTTTAATTTGACCGAGCACCGTTATGTGCCCATTTTGTCCACTTTGGCATATGTAGACCAAAGCCCCGCCACAATCCCCATAGCTCCCTTGGCAGGTGAGCTCCAATTTTTTGGCGATACTTATTACGAAAAGAGGGCTATTAAACGTGCAATTAGCGGATTCGTCAATGATGGTAATTTATTGTACTTAGATTCTGAGTTTGGCTCACATTTTATAACTGTATTTGAACGTCGGTGGGCGTGGGTTGATGAAGTTGCAGCTTCAATGTCCCCTACCCTTGCACCAGTTAAAAACGAAATTTTGGTCGAGGGCAGCCGTCACACCCTTGTTGCCACAGGCATTATTGACGGCAGGCTTTCAGTCCAAACCAAAGGCCCCCACATACCCTACCGCACGCTAATTACCAACTATGACCGCACTTGGTTCGGGTGGAGAAATATGTACCCTATCATGCTGTTTTTGCAAACAAATGAAAATAAAACCATAGGCTCAATAAGCAGGCACTATTTCCTAAATGAGGACAAATCCGCCAAAGCCGCGTGGGTGTGGCAGCTTCACAGCCTTTTAGCCCCAAAGCCGGAGTCGGTTTTTACTGAGCATGTCTTTAGGCTCAACACTGAAAACCTCGACAACTACGCCCTCTACGGACATTTTTTCACCATGGATGTAATCGATATTGACTTTTCAACAACCTTAAACGTCGTCTACAAAAATAATCAAAACCGCATAATAACAGGGCTTGACGAATTTTGGTGCGAGATAAGCCGCATTAGCGAAATAACCATAACGCCTGCGTCCATCCTTTTTAATCTAGAATACACAAAAGATAGTGACAGCACCTTCGCTTGGACAGCCCTGCGCCGCAACCAAATAATCCTGCACATGGCAAACGGCGAGGATATAACCGCCCCCCACCGCCTTCACCTCTTTGCGAATATCTTTGAGCTGTCCGAAAACAAAACAATAAACCCCCACGATGTAACAGCAATATCCATATTCCCAGGAGCCAGAATTGAACTGCCATAACCAAAAAAGGGCAGGGCGGCAATCTAGTTGCCCCCTGCCCATATTGCATCTACAATTGTGGCAAAACTGGCGTTTAGGGGGAGTGTGAAGTCCCCTGCCATCAGGCTAAAAGTGAGTCCATTTGCTATTAGGTGGTTTAGGAATGTGTTGAGATTTGTCACTACGCCCGCTTCGTAGAGGATTTGGGCGATTTGTGACGCGCCGATGTTTGCGGGGATGTGCACCCGTGCGAAACCTGCGCCTACTGGCGGGGAGTATACAGGGGTGGTGTATTCTTGATATGGTGTGGTTTCAGGCTGAGTTTCAGGTTCGGTTTGTGGCGTGGTTTCATATTCTGTGGTTTGTGGCGTAGTTTCAGGCTCTGTGGTTTGGGCTGGGGCTGGTGTGGTGGTCTGTGGCGAGTTGCCCGTATAGTTTACATTATCTGCCATCATAGCAGCTTCAAGCTCCAAAACTCTGTCATTTAGGCGGTTTATTTCGTTAAAATAATTTTGCCGCTGGACGATGTAGACGATGAACAAAACCGCAACTGCCGCGCACACGCCCAGTCCAATTCCAAAAATCATGCTGTTTTTGTCACGTTTAAGCATTGCCACGCCCTCCTCCCAAAGTCAGGATAAGCCCTATTTCGCCTTTGCCCATGTCAAGGCTTGCGGCAATTTCTTCAACGGACTTGCCGCTTTTGTGAAACTCCAAAACCTTGGCAAAGCGGGGGTTGGAGGCTATGGGGTTACTTGGAGGAAGTTCCTGTGCACTCTGGGGCTTGGCTTGAATTTCAGACATTGCCCCTAAAGAGCGCGGCGAAGCCGCCCCCTGCGCTGCTTCGCCGTTTGACGCCACCTCTTTTTGTTTTTCGTCAATCAGATTGTACAAAAACAAAAGTTCTTGATATTTACTCTCGAATTCTTTGGAGATTTTTTTTGACATGTCGTTAAGCTCGGTTATTGCTTCGTCTGCTTCGCTTACTGTGGAATCAAGGGCGTCAAGGGTGACTTTGGCATTTTCTTCCACATCCTCAGCGCGTGACTTGCCAAAGCCGCTGCTTGCCAAAACCACGCAAAAACCACCCACAACCAACATGAGTATAAGCATGAATATGAAAAAATCCAGCTGAAACAATGTCATGAGCCTACATCCTTATATCAATCATGCCGCGCCCAGGCTGCCCAAACTTAGCCAAAGCCTTTGCCTGAGCCGCTTCTTCTTCGGCAAGCTTTTCCTTTTTTTTCTTCTCTTGTTCTCTTTCTTCTTTATTTCTGCCGTCAGGATTAACGCTTTGCCCCTCGTCGGCGTCTGCCGCCTCCATAACCTGAGTGCGCTCGCGCTCTTGAAGCCGCTCAAACTCCTGAGCAAACTGATTTTGCTGAGTCTGTGCCCGGCTACCATCATTATTGGTAGCCCGATTCATAGCCTCAGCCTTAACCAGCATAACTTGCATGTTAACAGGACGTATTTGCATAAAAACACCCCTTTTAGATACTACATAAATGGCCTAGCCTTTATCATTCCTGAATCGTTAGTCAAGATTGAAATGGTTATGTCGTCGTTTAGTTGCTTGTAGGCTGGACCTATGGTTACTTTTACGCCCGCAAAAATCACTTTTTCCGCAATAATTCTGCCGCGAATTTTTTTCATGATTTCTTCAATGGCGTCTTTTTCACTTTCAAGCTCCACAGCGCGGTCACGCTGGGCGTTTCTTTGTTGCAAAAGCTGCAAAAGCTGAGTTTTTTGCTTATTGTCCATTTCTTCAACTTTTTTGAGCTTTGTAAGTGCTTCATAAGCCTCATTAAGCTTGCTAAACTGCATGTTTGCCTCTTGAATTTCAGCCGTCACCTTTTCAAGGTCCTCTGCAAGGTCGTTATTTCTGCCCACAGTGACCTCGGTCATGGTGCCCATGCTTGAGCCTATGGTTTTTGCCCTAACCTCGTCGCCTGCAACGATTACGCCGCCTGCAATAAAGCAGTTGTCCCCTTCAAGGACAATGGAGCCATCGGCTGTCACCGTAGAGTGCAGCAGCGAGTTTGACTTAATATTGCCTTTAGAAATAATAGTTGCATTTTGTGCAAACTTTGTAAATACGTTGTTTCCGGATTCAACGCGACCTTTGCCGCGCCCCATAATGCCGCCGTAAAGGTTAACAGAGCCGCCCGCGGTAATAATCGCTTCTTCCACAACGCCTCTAATCTCAATATTGCCCGCCGCATTAACATTAAAACCAGATAATACAGCCCCTGCAATATTCACACAGCCCTCAAAGTCAATATTTCCTGTGGAAAAGTCAACATCTCCTTTAATGTCCAGTACAGGAGAAACCCCAAGCTGTTTGCCAGAAATAACCAGCTGCCCTGACGTGGTTGCCACAAGCTGCATTTCATCTTTGGTCACTTCGGCATTTTTGCCTTTAACAAGCTTTGGAGCGGGCTTTCCAGGGCGCGGAGAGATTGAATTGCCGTGAATGTCCATACCGGGCTCGCCAGCCCCCGGCGGGGTGCGGTACGCCAAAATATCCCCTGAAGAAATAGGCTCAAAATAGTTAATTTGCTTATAATCAACCGTGCCATCCCCAAGGATTTTTGGTTGATTTTTTTCGCCAGACATGTCATAGTTGTAAATAAGCTCGCCATTTTCGCCAGGCACTGGTGCCTTGCCCTTTGCAACTATGTATTTTTCGATATATTCCTTGTGTACGCCCATTCTAACAGCTTCGTCCACAACCCTTTCGCTAATGCCATGGGTGACTTTGGCATGGGCAATCCGCTCCATAATTTCGCCTTTTGTAAGAAGCCTGCCCCCGAATTGGGGGGGCGTAAATTTCAAAACAGCAGCCAGCCTATCTCTAGAAATTTCAACAAGAACATTTTCATGCACAGCTGCAGAATCCGCTTTGCCGGACACCTTTTTTTCAATCAAAGGCTCCTCAGATTTCAAAATGTCGTTAACAATGTTGTAATCAACCTGCTTAAGGTTGTTTGACTCAATAGCCTCTAAAAGTGCCTTTCTTGTCACCTTATTTTCAGGGTCGGAGTTGTCAACAACAATATAAACTCCGTCATTACGAATGTCTATCTTGATATTAGCCATAATCTCACCGCCTCGTCCCTTAATTTTTCATTATATACCATTATATCACTTTAACCCAAAGTTTGCAAGCGTTTTAATGTGATTGTCAAAAAATATTGAATTCACATAAACAAGCTTGCCTTATGCTTTCCAAGCCTTGCGCGAAGCTTCAGCATCGCCTTGGAATGTATTTGGGAAATTCTTGACTCTGTAACTTGTAAAACCTTGCTAATTTCTTTAAGCGTAAGCTCCTCATAATAATAAAATGCCACCACCTGCTGCTCTTTGTCGGTCAAATGCCCGATGGCGTCTGCAAGCTCACGTTTAAGCTCCTCACGCCCGTACTTAGTTTCAGGCGAGTTTTCCTCACTGTCGGCAGGCTCAGCAAAGTTGCCCTCGTGGTTTTGCTCCAAATAATCATCAAGTGAAATGAGGCTCATCAAAGAGGCACGGTTTATTTCACTTGCGACCTGTGTGGGCTCAATGCCAAGCTTATTTGCAAGTTCTGCATCATTTGGCTCACGCCCAAGCTCCATTTCAAGGGCATTGTACGCCTCGTCAAGTGCTTTGGCACGGCTACGGCTAGCCCTTGGCACCCAGTCCAGCGAGCGTATCCCATCAAGCACAGCCCCGCGAATCCGCACAGAAGCATAGGTCTCAAATTTAACGCCCTTTAGATTGTCATATTTTTCAATTGCGTCAATAAGCCCAAAAATGCCGTAGCTCACAAGGTCGTCTGAATCAAGCCCCGAACCCACATAAATGTTAAGCCTGCCCACAACAAATTTAATCATGGGGGCATAGTGAATTATAAGCTCCTCTTTTGCCTTTGCGCGGCTTTCGGGCTCTTTGTGCCTTAGGTAGGCTTCCCATATTTTGTCAATGTTAGGATTCATCAAAAACCGCCTCCAATTAGAGGTGCCCTAAATTAAATGCTGATTTTCATTACTTTCAGCAACAGCAATTGGCTCAATAACTTCAGACCCCTCCCCAGAAAACTCAATTAGCCCTTCGGTCAAGTCCTCATTCAAAAGGTCGTCAAACTCAAAGGGAGCTTCATCATCCACAGGCAGCGGAAAGACCTTTTTGCGCAAATACACACGGACAATAAGCCCAACCAAATAAAATGCCAGCATAACAATGAAAACATTGCGAAGCACCACGACAAGCTCCTGCCCCACGACAAACCCGCCAATCAAAATTCCAAGACCAGAAAGCAGTGCCACAAAAACCTCAAGCCTATCAAGTATCATCTAAACACCCCCGGTTAAATTTCCTTTGTCCCTCTGCCAATGGACTTGACGGTAAGCTTGCCGTCTTCAGAAAAAAGTTCAATTGTGCGACCGTAATTTTCGCGCACGTCCATAGACTTTAGGGGTATCCCAAGTCCTTTTAATACCTTAATTGCTGCATCCACATTTCTGTCACCAATGCGCATAGATTCGGTTGTGGAAGAAAAGGCGAACATTTGCGCGCCTCCCGCAAGCTTTGCTATTATTTTTGCCTTGCTTGCACCTTTGCGCACCATGTCGTTTACAAGGCGAATTACAGCGGTATCAACAAATTTAGCCACATTATCATTGTTTACAATTGCGGTTGAATCAGGCAGCATACAGTGCGCCATGCCCGCAACCTTAGATATGGGGTCGTAAAGACAAATCCCCACACAGCTACCAAGCCCAAGGGTCACAAGGGTGCCCGGGGCTTTGACAACATTCATATCAGCCATTCCTACTATAATTTTAGACATAATCACCCGACCCCTAACGAAGATAAAATCACACCAAAGGACTCAAAGTCTGGCACTAAGAAGAAAAAGCCTGAAGCATTCATTTCCTTTGTTTCAAAAAAAGTGTCAATAAGCAAAACGCCGTCAGACATTTTGCTAAATTCAATTGCAGGAACGGAAAGTATGGCAGCAGCCATGTCAATTGACAAAATTGGCGGGCTAGGCTTCACAGACTTGTTAACAAAACGTGACATAGCCCCAAGGTATGACGAACAAAGAATGTTGCCAATTTCTTCGATGGCAGACAGCTCAATGTCGCTAAACTCACTAGCACCCAAATCAAGGGGCATAATGCCCATAAACCCATTTACAAGCACACGGGCAGAATCAGGCTTTAACAAAAACATCATCATGCCATTAATGTCGCCAGAAATCTGCACCAAAACACCAAAAACAATGGTCTCCTCACTACCCAAAATAGAGCCAACCTCATTAAACTTCAAAAATTGCACATGAGGCACTGACATTTTTACCTCAGAAGAAATCAGCTCACTTAGGGCACCTACCGCATTGCCAACGCCAATGTTGCCAATCTCTTTAAGTACGTCAAAGTGCATCTCGTTTAACTGGTCAATGTTGCTAAAACTTTGAGTCATCTAAAATCCCTCCTTGTCACTTGTTCCTAAGCATTCTCGCCGGCTTGAGGAACAGTTTTTCTTTGCTTTCTTTGCTCTGCAAAGATAAAGTTTATAATATCTTCTTGCGATGATTTGGATATATCTGTAAATAATACACGATATTGAAAATGGTGCGCTGCCTTTGGCAGATATTGCTTTTCAAGTATTCTGCCTCTAAGCTTGAGTGTGATTGAGCCTAAGGTTATTGTACACTCCACAAGATACTCCAAAGAAAGGTCCGAGTCGGTCATAAAGCGCAGCCCGCCGCCGCCTATATCCTTCACCACAGCCTCGTGCATTTCAGTCATGCCTGCCTCGTGCATAATTTCCGCTGCAAGGTCCCCTTCTTCAAAGTCAATAACCGTAAAGTTCATGGGTATGGAGCATGAGAAGCGGAAAAACTCCCTGCGCTGAATTTTGTATCCCTCATTTGACAAGCGCAGTGCCACAAGTTTTTCTTTGTCTTTTTTTATATAGCCCTCAAAATACGCATCAAACACAATCATTGCTTGGTCTACATAAACTGTGACATCATACTTTTTGTTTGGCAGCAGGCTCAAGGCTTTGTCTGCGCGGGTAGGCATGGTGATGGCTAAGGTAAAGTTTTTTTCGTCTAAAATATCAAGAACTTTTGATACATAAACAACATCACCAATATTTCTATATTGCACCTTAACGTCAAGCCTATTCCCCTTTTTTACATTATGAAACGCCACTCCTGCATCCCCCCTTTATTAGAGCGCGCTAGCACTAGCACGTTCTAATTACCAAAGATTTTTGTAATTCTTTTCATAAACCCTTTCATGCCGCCTTTTGGTGCCTCAGGTTTAATATTTAGTACCGAATTGCCGACATTTTCAATTTCTCTGGAAAAAGCCGTGTTGGGAAAAGACAGTATGCAGGGCTTTTGGTTTCTGACGGCTTTTCTAAGGTTTGGGTCGTGGGGCAGCGTGCCCAAATGGGTAAGCTCCACATCCAAAAATTTGCCAGCCACCTGCTGAAGGTTTCTAAAAATGCTACTACCTTCTTCTTTGCTATCTGCACCATTTATTACCATTTTTAGGTCAGGTATGGGTTGGGTCTTTCCCTTGTCTTTTATGGCTTTAATCAGGGAATATGAGTCGGTGATGGAGGTGGGCTCCGGTGTGCACACCACAAAACACTCCCCAGCTGCAAGGACAAATTTCATTACAGAATGAGAAATGCCGGCACCTGTGTCAATCAGCACAATATCAGCAAGGTGGTCCAAAATTTCAAGCTGCTCCACTGTGGCTCTAAGCATTCTCTCGCTAATATTTGCCATTTCAATCAGCCCAGAGCCTCCCGAGATAAACCCAAGCCCGCCGTGGGTGTAGGTTATGACCTCCTCAATCGGTGCCTTGCCTGCCAAAACGTCAAGCAAAGAGTGCTTAGGGGCAATGCCCAAAAGAATCTCAATATTTGCAAGCCCCAAGTCCGCGTCCAAAATAATCACACGAGAGCCCTTACGGTGCAAATAAAGTGCAAGATTAACGGTAAAATTGGTTTTGCCAACCCCCCCTTTGCCGCTTGAAACGGCGATGATGCGTGCCTGCGGGCCTGCCTCGCCAATACTTTTTTTGTTGAAACTTCCGAGCATACTGCGAAGCTTTCCGGCTTGGTCCACGTCAGGCACCCCCCTTTTTTTAAGTCTATTCGTGCTCGCCCAGCCCAAGTAGTATCATGGCTACATCGCTTGCAGAAATGGTTTTTATGTCATCAGGCACATTTTGTCCAAAGGTAATGTAGGACAGCTTGCGCTCGGTCTGGTGGCAAATATTTACAATGGAGCCTATTTTGCTGGTTTCATCCATTTTTGTAAAAATGATTTTAAATTCGCAAAATTGGCTGAAAACTTCGACGATGTTGAGCATGTCTTCATATTTCGAGGTGAGAGACAGCACCAAGAAAATCTCAACATCAGGCACCGCAGCTATAAACTCGCCAAGCTCAGCCAAATTTTCCTTATGCTTATGGCTCCTGCCTGCTGTGTCAATCAAAATCAGGTCACATTCGTGGGTTTTGTCGTCAATGTGCTTTACAAGGTCATCAGGCTTGTAAGCCACAGCCACCTCAATGCCCAAAATATCTCCATAGGTCTTTAGCTGCTCAATGGCGGCAATGCGGTATGTGTCGGCAGTAATCAGTCCCACGTCCAAGTCCTTGTTCAAGACCATATCGGCGGTAAGCTTGGCAATTGTAGTGGTCTTGCCCACCCCTGTAGGTCCCACAAAGGCGAACTTTTGCGGATTGCCCTTAGAAGGTGCCGGCACAAGCCCCCGCGGCTCCCCAATAAGGTTGGTAAGGCTATTATACACTATTTTCACAATAAAGTTAATATCCAAATTGTTATCAGCTTCCCCTGTGTCAAGCTCGCCTAAAATTTCCTCGGCAATATGGGGTGCCACCTCATTTTCTACTAATGTATCATAAAAACTTTGAAGCAGGTTGTTTTGGAATTTTCTGGGGCGGTCGAGGTTTGAGGTGTGCTTAGACACGCTCAACTGGTTTTGCGCACGGCTTAGCATGTCTCCCGTGGTCAAAAGCATGTCAGAAAGCATTTGGATTCTGTCCTCTTTTGCCTGAAGCTCATCTTTAAGGTTTTGAGTTTCGCTGTCATTATTTTTTGCAACAACTTCGGGGGCGGGGACAGCCGCCGCCTTTGCCGCATCGGCAGACGCCGCCAGTGCCTGCGCCTGCATCAAATCCTTAAACGCCTCTTTCTCGCTGCCATCGTCGAAAGCCGCAGACACCTCAACCTGAGGCTTTTTCAAAAACTTGAAAAAGCCTTTGGGCGGTATTTTGCGCACATTAATCACCAAAGCATCATGCCCCAGTTCTTTGCGAATTTTTTCAATAGCCTCAAGCTCCGTTGGGGCTGTGAATTTCTTGATTTTCATTTGTCATGCCCCTTTCTAGATGCTAGATGTTAGATGTTTTAAGCTATGCTTACCATGCCTACGGACTGGATTTCTGCTGTTGCTTCTAGTTCGTTGTAGGATAGGACAATTAGGTCAGGTGCGATTGGTTCGACTAGGCGTTTGAAATAGGCGCGGACAATTGGGGATGTGAGGATAATTGGCTGGCGTCCCATACTTGTCAGCTTTTGAATTTCAACGCTTAGTTTGTCAAATACCATTTGGGTGGTTTCTGGGTCAAGGGCAAGATAGCTGCCCTGCTCCGTTTGGGTTACAGACTGCATGATTTGCTGCTCAAGCCCCGGGTCAAGGGTGATGACCGAGTTCATGTCAGACCCAAAATATTTCTTGCTGATGGAGCGTTTTAGGGCTTGGCGCACATACTCTGTCAACATGTCCGAATCTCTTGTAATCTGCCCAAAATCTGCCAAAGTCTCCAAAATCGTCACCAAATCGCGGATGGATATGCCCTCGCGAAGGAGGTTGCTAAGGACTTTTTGAATTTCGCCATAGTTCATAAGCTTTGGAATAAGTTCGTCAATCAAAACAGAATTGGCATCCTTGATATTTCCAATCAGCGTTTGGACGTCTTGACGGCTCAAAAGCTCGTGGAGGTGGGATTTTATAACCTCGGTAAGGTGGGTGGCAATTATGGCAGGCGGGTCAACCACCGTGTATCCAAGGGCCTCGGCGCGCTCGCGCTGGGTCTCGTTAATCCACAGGGCAGGAAGTCCAAGATAAGGCTCAACAGTCTCAATTCCGTCAATTTCATCTTCAATATATCCAGGATTCATTGCCATATAATGGTCAAACATAATGTCGCCACCGGCAACCTCCACACCTTTGATGTGGATGCGGTATTCTGACGGGGGCAGCTTGATATTATCGCGAACACGAATCATAGGCACGACAGTGCCCAGCTCGAGGGCAATCTGGCGGCGTATCATAACGGCGCGGTCCATCAAATCGCCGCCTTGGCTGGTCTCAACCAGCGGAATAAGCCCATAGCCGATAAACAGGGTAATCGGGTCAACGGAAAGCAAGCTTGTGACATTTTCAGGACGCCTGATTTCTTCAATATCAGCAGGGTCAATGCCCACGCCGTCAGCTCCCGCAATTTCGTGGGCAATGGCAGCCATGGCCTTTTTGCTTTCCACCCGGGTGCCCAAAAAGATGATGACCAAGCCAAAAGGCACAAACATATACCACGGAAGCCCGCCAAAAATCCCAAGAAAAGCAAGTGCGCCGCCGGCAATATACATAACAATGGACTGGCTAAAAATTTGCCCTGAAAGCTGGTTGGTAAGACCATGCTCGGAGCTGGTTTTTGTCACCAAAATACCTGTGGCAACCGCAATTAAAAGGGCGGGAATCTGCCCCACAAGCCCATCCCCTATGGTCAGCAGCGCAAACAGATTGAGAGCATCCCCAAAGCCCATGGACTCGCCAGTGGCAAGCCCCGTCATGCCCATAGCCACGCCGCCAATAAGGTTGATGAGCGTAATCAATATAGCAGCAATTGCATTATTTTTAACAAACTTCGCCGCACCATCCATAGCACCAAAAAAGCTGGATTCGTCAGTAATTTTCTTACGTCTGTCCTTGGCTTCCTCGTCCGTAATTGCCCCTGCGTTCAAATCCGCGTCAATTGCCATTTGTTTACCAGGCATAGCGTCAAGTGTAAAGCGTGCCGAAACCTCAGCCACGCGCTCCGAACCCTTTGTAATAACCAAAAAGTTCACGATAATAATAACCGCAAACACAATAAAACCGAGGACTAGGTTGTCTTGCACAACCACCTCTCCAAAAACGCGAATTACCTCACCTGCATAGCCCTGACCCAAAATAAGACGGGTTGCCGAAACGTTTAAAACAAGCCCAAAGAGCGTAGCAATGAGGAGTATAGTCGGAAACGCCGACATTTCCATAGATTCCTTGGCATAAAGGGCGTTCAAAAGAATCATTAGCGCGAAGCCAATGTTAAGCATTATTAAAAAGTCCATCATAAATGTTGGAATCTCAACAATCAGCACCAACACAACAAAGACTATAGCTATACCAATTACGCCTTCTCTAGCAAATTTCATGGTATTCCACCTTTATACTAACTTCTACACAGGTACTGGACTTGCAACGCCTTTAACTGAATATACATAAGCCAAAATCTCGGCGACTGCCTGCCAAAGCTCGGCAGGGACCTCGTCACCGACCTCAACCACACTGTAGAGGGTGCGGGCAAGGGGCTTATCTTCCACAATTGTAACATCATGCTCCGTAGCAACATCGCGAATACGCGCCGCCAAATTGTCCGCCCCCTTAGCCACCAAAACCGGGGCTTTAAGTGCCATTGGGTCATACCTTATGGCGCAGGCAAAATGGGTTGGGTTTGTGATTACAACGTCAGCACCGGGCACATCCTGCATCATGCGGCGCATGGACGCTTCTCTCATTTTTTGGCGTATTTTTCCTTTTATCAAAGGGTCGCCATCGGTTTGTTTGTACTCGTCTTTTACTTCTTGTTTGGTCATGCGAATTTCTTTTTCATGTTTGGCGCGGTTGTAAGCATAATCCGCCGCAGCAATGACCAGATAAAACAAGCCAACGGTAATGCCTACATTCGTGAAAACACGCGCCACCTCGCCAACGGCACTAATCCACGGCAACTCATAAAGAGAGAGTAAAAGGTCAATTTCCCCAACCACAACCCACAGTACCACAAGCAATACTATGGTAAACTTCAAAGTTGTCTTAAACAGCTCCATTAGTATTTTTGAGCCAAATATTTTCTTGATGCCCTTTAGGGGGCTAAGCTTTTTGAAATTTGGCTTCATGGTTTTGGCTGTGGGCTTCCAGCCGACTTGCAAAAGCCCAGCAATCACGTTCAACAGCATTATAACAACGGCAATTGGCAAAAATATAAAAAATATTTCAAGAAACATTGTGTGCAAAAAGTTTGCAATGGCATTATTTTCCATAAATTCCATAGCATAGCTCCCGCGCTCAAAATTCATGACAATCAGGCTTTCAAGCCGCACCCACATAGAGGGCACAAACGCCCTAAGTGCCAAAAAACCCGCAATAAACAAAATGGCTGTGGAAATTTCTTGCGACTGGGCAACTTGCCCTTCCTCACGAGCTTTATCACGCTTTTTTGGTGTTGCCTTTTCTGTCTTTTCGCTGGCAGGCTCGTTAAAAAATGTCAAAGACATGGGGATGAGGTTATAATCCTTCTCGTCAGCTATCCGCACTCGCCATCCCTCCAATTATGGCTTCTATGCCATCACGAATCAGTATCATAATATCCATAAATACATCCGATAAAAACGGCATTGTTAAAAATATTATAACAAGTCCAATGGCAACCTTAATGGGCATACCAATTACAAACACATTCATCTGAGGTACAGATTTTACCAAAATACCCAAAATTATGTTGATTACCATTATTGTTCCAACTGCTGGCAGTCCTATTCTAAAGCCAAGTACAAAATAATAAATTATGATTCCAAGATATGTCAAAGCCAAGCTTTCATTGCCAAATATAAACGCCTGCCCAAGGGCGATTGAGTCAAAACTGCCAAGCATCAGCCCAATAATGTGCCTAAGTGCCCCTGTCATAACAAACATCAAACTCATTACCATAAAATAAAAGTTACCAGTTACTGGAATTTGCGTCATGGTGAATGGGTCCATAACATTTGCCATACCAAAGCCCATTTGAAAGTCAATGAGCTGCCCTGCAAACTGAAACACAGTAAAAATTATCATCACAGCCAGCCCGATTAAAAGCCCAATCAAAAACTCGGTCATCAAAAGCATGGCAAAGCCTATCAAGGTGGGGTCGTATGCAGGGAGGGTAACAATATTTCCAACAAATGCCAGTATTGCAATCCCAAGAGACAAAAATATCCGCGCCATCATGGGCAAGTTGCCGCTGGACAAAATCGGCAGCACAGTAAAAAACCCCAGCATACGTATAAAAACAGCCATAAATACATCTACGTTGTTAAACAAATATATTAGCAATTCAGAGTCGGTGAAATCCATGGTTTGTCACCGCCTTTACGACCTTATGATATAAGGAATCTGCTCAAACAGCGAGTTTACAAAGCCTGTTAAAGTGCCTATCATATACCCGCCAAAAATCATAAGTGCCAAAAACACAGCAAAAATTTTAGGGACAAAGGCGAGCGTGGCTTCTTGAATGGACGTGACCGCCTGAAACAAGGCAACAATGAGCCCCACAACAAGCCCCAAAAGAAGCGGGGGCAAAGCTGTTAAAATCACAGTCCAAATGGCATCTTGCATTACGCGAATGATTTCTTCTTGTGCCAAAGCGTTTTCCTCCTTCTATAGCCCCCTGTCTCAAGCCCCTCATCGAAACGACAAAGCCGCAGTATTTACAATCAATGTCCATCCATCTACAAGCACAAACAGCATTATCTTAAAGGGTAAAGAAATCATAACAGGCGGCAGCATCATCATACCCATAGCCATCAGCACCGACGCCACAACCATGTCTATTATAATGAAGGGAATAAACACAAGCACGCCAAAGGCAAAGGCAAGTGTCAACTCATGAAGCACAAAGGCGGGAAAGAGGATATAATTGGGAATGGTGTCGTTGTCAACAACAAATCCATACTCGTTCACCTCAAACTCATGGTTTGCAATTTGCCCAAAAAATACAATATGGCTTTCAAGGTTGTTTGTGGAGCCAGGGTTGTTTTGCCCAAGCATGAAACGGCGCAATCCCGCAATTGTGTTGTCAATAGCCTCGGCTGTGGTAATCTCGCCAGCGGACAGGGGCTGCAATGCGTTTTCATTAATCTCAGCCAAATAGTCATTCATAAAAAACATGGTCAAAACAAGGGCAAGCCCAATAAGCACCGTGTTTGGCGGCATTTGGTTGGTTCCCATGCCTGAGCGCAAAAATGAAAAGATGATAATCAAGCGCAAAAAACTGGTAGAAATAACCAGCAGAGACGGCAAAAGAATGATTAATACCGACAAAAACAGGATGTTAAGGGTGGCAGAGCCGCTCACGCCCTCAGTCATCACGTCCTCAAGAATTTCTGCAACCTCGTCGAGCCCCGGCACAGGTGCCACGGGCTCAAGCTCCAAGGCGAAAGCTGTGACACCAGGAACCAGCAATCCTAAAATTACAACAAAAAGGCATACAAATAGTAACTTTGTAAAGCCCTTTTTTATGTCTGTTTTTTTAAGCATCACCACAGCTTCACCGTCTTTAGTCCTTTTTTTCCTCATCTTCAGACGCGTCCTCATCATTTTTTTTCGTAAAGCGCGACAAAAACTTATCGAAAGGGAGGTCGGGCAAAGGTCTATTTTGTTCAATTAAAACTCCATCAGCCGACACCTCGCCCAAAAAAGTAACGCCTTGGCGGCTCACACCGACCAGAAAAAACTGCTCACCAGCCTGTATAAGCTGCACATTACTTTGGGGACCTACAGCCATCATCTCAATAACCTTGATGTTTCGGGAACTCGAGACCCCTCTGTGCCTGCGCACCATGCGCATGATATACCACGCAGCCGCAAGCACCAAAATAAGAACCAACGAAACATACAGAAGCTGCAAGGTCGGTGACGTAGGTGTTCCAGACCCTGTGCCTGTTTGAATCGTGGGCTGAACCACTAGGATTCCTTGAGTTTCAGGTGGTGTGTCCTGATAATAGTCCACATCCACCACATCATAAATGTCAATGTCCATAAGCTTAACTCAAAACTTTGGCAACTGCCTCCAAAACCCTGTCATGTTGGAAGGGCTTAACAATAAAGTCGCGAGCTCCAGCTTGAATGGACTCAATAACCATTGACTGCTGACCCATAGCAGAGCACATAACAACAAGTGCCGTAGGGTCGGAATCCTTAATAGCCTTGGTGGCTTGAATTCCGTTCATTTCAGGCATGGTAATGTCCATAATAACAAGACCGGGCTTTAGCTCTTTATACTTTTCCACAGCTTTCAAGCCGTTTTCGGCCTCGCCTACAACATCGTATCCATTTTTTGTCAAAATGTCTTTCAACATCATCCGCATGATTGCGGCATCATCTACAAGCAATATGGTTTTATCCATTTTGTCCTCTCCTTTATCTGTTAAATCCTATGTTCTACATTTATTATGTCTGTAATTCTTATACCAAAGTTTTCATCAATTACAACAACCTCACCTTTAGCCACAAACTTGCCATTTACCAAAATGTCAATTGGCTCGCCTGCAAGCTTGTTAAGTTCCACGATAGAGCCTGGTTGCAACTCCAAAATATCTTTGATTTTACGGCTTGTACGCCCAAGTTCAACAGTGACCTCAAGGGGAACATCCATAATAATCTCAATATTTTCCTTTTGCTGCACAAGGTCATTCATGTCAAAGCTTTGGAATTGGGCAGCTTGTGCCGCAACTTGCGGCTGTGGTGGTGGTACGTAATACCCAGGTGGCGGTGGTGCGTATCCAGGTGGCGGTGGTGCGTAGCCTGGAGGTGGCGCGTGATACGCAGCAGCTGGGTCAGGATAGTGGGCAGCGGCTGGGTCAGGATAATGGGCAGCAGGTGCAGGTGCAGCGGCTGGCGGGGGTGCAGCGGCGGCAGGTGCAGGTGCAGGAACTGGTGGTGCAGCTTCGCGCACATGTCCTGTTGCTGCTGGTGGCGGCATGTCAACTGGCGGGGGTGCTGCCTCTTGCGGAGACGCGTCTGGGCTCATTGCATCAAGCATCACTGTCACCATATGTTTAGCAAAATCCATAGGCAAAAGCTGCATGATGTTAGAATCTACCAAGGTGCCAATTTCCATTCTAAATTCAGTAGCAACCGCGTATTCTTCTTCAAATCCAAGATTTTCCAAAAGCTCAGCCGAACCAAAATCAATTACCGTAGCGCGCGGCGTAGCAATGTCAATTTTGGTATTCACAAGACCAGCAAGGGATGTGGACGCAGAGCCAATCATTTGGTTCATGCACTCTTGGATGGCAGAAATATCCATTTCGTTTAAGTCTTCATCCTCGTTAATCTCTCCGCCCCACCCCATCATAAGGCTTGTAATAACCTTAACATCATGATGGTTTAAGAGAAGAACATTCGTCCCCTTGATACCTTCGGTATAATCAACCCTAATGCCGACACATGGCTTTTCGTAATTTTCGCCAATGTCTCTAAGGTTAATCACGGAAACCTTGGGCGTGGTGATAATGACCCTTTGCCCCAAAAGCGCGAACAGTGTGGTGGCAGATGTCCCTATAGATATATTGCCAAGCTCACCTAAGACGTCTTTTTCGTCATCAGTCAGCATGGTGGCAAAATCATTAACATCATCGCTAGAATCCTCGTCAGGGCCGCCCATTGCACCGCCAAGAAGAGCATTTATCTCCTCTTGAGAAAGCATATCTGTCATGGTCTATTCCTCCCTTTGTATAAGCTTTGTAATCTGTATGGCGTTGCGGTTGCGGCTTACACCTGGTTTGGCATAAAACTTTTTAAGCGGCCCCACATACACTTCAAAATCACAGTCAGTAAATGAATCAAGTATCATTACATCACCCACGGTAAGATTTACAAAGTCTGACACCATGATTGAGGTCCTGCCCACAACGGCAGAAATCTTAATGTCGGCTTTTTCAATCTTATTTTGTAAGTCGTGAGCATAGTCAATTCCTTCATCGGCTCTGGCTTGGGTAAACCAATATCTGGTATACAGCCTATCAAGCACAGGCTCAATCACAGGAATGGGTAGGCAAAAGTTCATAAGCCCTTCAATAGTTCCCACTTTGATAGACATGGTAACAAGTGCCGTGGTCTCTGTAGGTGCAATAATCTGGGCAAATTGGGCATTTGTTTCAATTTGGCTAAGGCGCGGGCGAATCTCTTTCACATTCTCCCAAGCGGCAGGCAGCGGGTTAAGCATGTGAGTTATCACGCGCTCTAGAAGGATTTTTTCAATTTCAGAAAAATCCCTTATTTGTTTAAGCCCAACACCCGGTCCCCCAAGCACCCTGTCAATCACAGCAAAGCCAATGTTTGCCGAAAGTTCAAAGATAATCGAACCTTTAAGGGGTGCAAGCTCCACAATTGATAAGATACACGGATTTGCAAGGGCATTTGAAAACTCATTAAAAGTTACCTGCTCAGCACTAAGGACCTCGATGGTAACATTTGTCCGCAGATACCCCGACAAAAAGGACGCCAAAGAGCGGCAATAGGAGTCGTAAATAATCTCCAATGTACGCTGTTGCTCTTTATTGACTTTTTGGGGTCTGGCAAAGTCATAAGGCATCACAGGCTTATCCTTAGCCTGAACAGCCCCACCATCATCCAAATCAACATTACCCTCAGACAAACTTCGTAACAGCTCATCAATCTCAGATTGACTTAAAACTTCAGACATAAGCTTTAGCACCTACTTTCGTCAAAAAACTGGTGTTGCGTGGACTTACATTATAAAATGCGTCATAAATACAGAAACAATCAGATTTGTGTTAAACAGAATTTGCAAAGCATGCAAAATATCCTCGCGCAGCCTTTCGGTTCCGCCTGGAGCCTCAATTTCTTCAGCTGTTGTTTGGCGCAAAAGATTATGCACAGTGTCAACAACAACCGCCTCTCTATCAGCTATTATGTCAAGAATCCTTCTGCCTTCTTCTTGCTCTGTAAAGTCAATGCCCAGTGTAACGGAAAGGCTGGCAGTAACGCGGTTTCCGCCAGGGCGCGAAGGAATCATAGCCAAAACATTAGAGCTTAAGCTAAACATTTCCTGGTAAGCCACATCAGGCGGCGCACCCTCCTCAACAGGCACATAAGCAGGCTCGTTTCCAAAAATAGAATCCATGTTAATTATCAAAAACACCGAGGCAGCCGCCAAAGCCAAAATAATCAGCCCAAGCATTCCCATGATAATGTACATCATTCCCTTGTTGCCACCAGTTTTAGTGTTGTTTTCTTCCATACTAACACACATCCTCTCATTATTATGGTTCTAGCTCATATTCTGCATCTTCATAAATATCTACATAAATGTCGTCAGGATCTGTCACTGTCAGCCCAATCATAGGGTCATCCAGCACTATAGGCATGATGGGTCTGATTATAATCTCAACACGGCGGTTTTGCTGACGCCCCTCAAATGTGGCATTGTCCGCAACAGGCTGGTATTCGCCCATGCTCCTAGCACCAACCATCGACACCTCAGGGTTAATAAACCCTTCGTTTATGAGATACAGCATCACATTAGTAGCTCTAGCACTTCCAAGCCACCAGTTGCTGGGAAATTGAACGGTATTTATAGGCACATTATCCGTATGCCCAACCACGTCAATGTCCATTTCAACAACATTTCCAACAATCTGGATTGCACTGCCAATGGCATCCAGTATATGGAGGTCGCCAGGACGAATAGTGGCAACACCTGAATCAAAGAAAGTCCCACCGTAAGCCGTGATGGTAAGGGTCATCCCTTCTTCATCAAACTCAAATATTATAGCTTCAGTTGCCGCCGCCGCATCATACCCAAAATAGGTTTGAAGGGCTGTATAAGCCTCGTGCATTGCCCGCTCCACCTCGGTTGGGTCAGCAGGGGTGGTCTGTGGCCGTTCAAATATCGGCAGGGGCAGATCAGGCATACCCATCATCCCGCTGCCCATCAAGAGGTTAAGTCCTGGCGGGGGCATTTCAAAGGGATAAGGCTCGCCAGTGCCAAAACGCGCTGCAGCCGCAGCCGCAAATCTGTCCCACAAAGCCTCGTCAACCTCCGACAGGGCATAAAGCATAACAAACAGGGCAAAAAGCACCGTAACAAGGTCGGTATAAGACGCCATCCAGCTTGACTTAGCCCCTTCATCATGCTGCTTTTTCTTTTTAGCCATTATTCGCCACCTCCTCCTGCATCGTCACCATCCTCACGTCCGGCTTTGCGGAGTGACGGTGATAGGAAGGCTTTAAGCTTTTCTTCAATAATACGCGGGTTTTCGCCATTTTGTATGGACAGCATACCCTCTATTTGCACTTCTTTCAAAAGCATTTCTTCAGCGTCATACATGGCAAGCTTTTTAGATACAGGAAGTGCTATAAAGTTTGCCAAAAGCGCGCCATAAAACGTAGTAATCATCGCAAGTGCCATGTTGGCAGCAAGAGCTTCAATGTCCTGAATGTTTTGCATCATCAAAACGAGTGCCACCATCGTACCAACCATCCCCCACGCAGGGGCAAGACCCACCACCATGTCCCACACACCGCGCACGTCCCTGTGGCGGTTTTCCATATAGACCATCTCAGTTTCTAAAACCGAGCGCACAAGCTCAGGGTCAGCACCATCCACAACAAGCATTATGCCCTTTTGCAAAAACGGGTCATCCATGCTTTGAGCAGACTCCTCAAGGGCAAGTACGCCCTCACGGCGAGCAAGGTTAGAAAGTCTAACAATGTTATCAATAGTAGCTGCATGGTCAAATTTAGGCACGATAAAAATCATCTTAAACGCCTTCATTGCCGTCAAAAAGCGTGAAATCGGCTGACCAATAAACACCGACGCAAATGTACCGCCAATAACAATCATAACCGACGGCGCGTCCGCAAACGCAACAACAGACGACATCTGCCAATCCCCAAGAATAAGGATTGAGATAATAACCATCGCTAAACCAAGAACAAATCCTATAATTGAACTAATATCCACAGTCCACTACCCCCTAAATATTGGTATTTGTAAATATTTCTCTTTTGTACGCTTTTGTCATAGCGACTATATCTTCAACAGACTCCTTCACGATATACTTATTACCTGTAGTGGTAGTAACTCGTGTGTCTGGATTTGCCTCAACCAATTCAATCAGCTCACAATTAAGGACAAACTCCTTATCATTTAGCCGTGTAATTTTAATCATAATATCACTCCCAAAAGAATCGTCATTGCGGGCTTTGACCCGCAATCCCACATCCCTATTCAAACTATTATATCATATTTTTTCAAAAAGTCAAGTTTAATTTGTCTAGTAAAAATCGTAGGGCGCGAACTTGACCGCCACCACTACCGTCATTGCGACCCCTTCCGTCATTGCGGGCTTGACCCGCAATCCCATCCCATTAGCCAATCGCCTCTGCACCCAATAGCCACACGGCTACCCTGATGGGATTGCGGGTCAAGCCCGCAATGACGGTGGTGCGATACGCGCCACCACACCCGCCGCATAGGGGACTGTCCCGCTTTTTGGGACTGTCCCCGGGTCCGAGCGGGGTCAGTTCAGCTTCTATCTACGCAAATTCACAAGCTCTTGCAGCATTTCATCAGATGTTGAAATGATGCGCGAATTTGCCTGGAAGCCGCGCTGTGTAGTTATCATTTCGGTAAATTCCATTGCAAGGTCAACGTTTGACATTTCCAGCGTGCCGCCCAAAAGCTGTGTACCAGCCGCACCAGGCGTCATGCCAATACCATCCCATACACCAGAGTTAGTTGTCATGGCAAACAGGTTATTACCCATAGCCGCAAGGCCCGCAGGGTTCTCAAACGTCCAAATAGCAATTTGCCACAGCGGGAAAGATTGACCATTACTGTATGTTCCAGTAAGAATCCCGTCAGCACCAATGGAAAGCCCAATCAAATTACCGGGTGCTATGCCATCATGACTTAGAGGACGCACATTAGTGTTGCCCGCATGTTGCGTCATACCACTAAAATCAAGCCTAATCATGAATGTTTCAAAATCATCTGGGTCTTGGTCTAAATCGTAAGCATAATCACGATGATATTGACCAAAATAAACTCCTGGTGGTAAAGCCGCTGCAGCTGGTGAATCATTGAGATTCATAAAAAGCACAAACGAAGAAGGGTCGGCAGGATTCCCGTTTTCATTAAACATCAGTCTAAAGTTTTCACCGCCAGTCCATCCAGTCATCGGAATTGGGTGGTCGTCCGCTGTGCGCACCATCACATCTGCAAATTCAACACTCCAAGAATTTGCAGGAATAGCATCGACTCCAGTTCCTACAGCATAAGGATGAAATATGAAGCGAACCTCCAAAGAATAATTCTCTCCCAAAGAATCTTGAAAATTAATAGTAGATACAATACCAATATCAGCATTTTCGCCAGTAGCATCGGTATACCTAAGATTACCGTGCATACGAATATTACCAGTCGCACGTGGCGGCACAGAGCGCATGTGTGCATCAATGTGAATCCCATTAACAGGTCCGCGGCGAGGCGTTTGCGGATTACCTTGGGCATCAAACGGATTTCCATCTGCACCCCACGGCGAACGCCATCCTTGCAAAAGCATCCCATTAGGTGCCATTATATTCCACTCAGCATCACGGATAAAGTCTCCCGCACGGGTGAAAAAGTGACCACTAACATCATCACCAACAACGAAAAAGCCGTCACCCTCAATCATCAAATGAAGCGGGTCGTCAGTACGTTGCGCAGCACCAGTTGACATTTGACGCTGAATAGAGTGAACATTAACACCAAGACCAACCTGCATAGGATTTGTCCCGCCGCGCCCAACATCAGGGTTTGCGGCAGACGCCCCGCGGATTGTCTGCGAAAAGGCATCCGCAAAAGTCATGCGGCTTGCCTTAAAACCGGTTGTATTTACATTTGCAATGTTATGTGCAATAACATCCATTCTTGACTGGTGTGTCCGAAGTCCCGAAACACCAGAAAACATAGAACGCATCATAATTTATTCCTCCTCAATTTATGTCACCCCGCACTTGTTGCGGGGTCCCCTCGCAGCTCACACGACCTGCTAAATCGAGGGGGTCCCGCGTACTAAGTGCGGGATGACAGTTTAGTGGTTTATTCTACCATAATCATTTTTTGATACATCTTAATCAGCGGCGGCGTGACATCACAATCATCATCAACAATACCACCCACATTAATCAAGCTTTCACTACGCTCCCTGTCAGCAATACGCTCAAGAGACTGGATATACTGAGCAAGCTTCTCAAGAAAAGCCCGCATCTCCTCAGGTGTGCCGTCCACAGGCTTGTGCGCCGCCTTAAAGTCGGCAATGCGCTGGGCTTTGGCGTCGTCGCACATAGCCCCAAGCCCGCGCAGGGTAGCTTCCTTATGCTCCTTAACTGCCTTTTTGAATTGTTTCGTCAGGCAATAATCGTAAGCATTGTAATTTCCATTAACAGGTAACATCTAATCCTCCTTAAATAAGGGGATAATCTCCCTGCTCCCACTCTCCAGCCCCGTCATTGCGGGCTTGACCCGCAATCCCATCTCCTTGATGAAAATTGTGGACGCCCAAATCCCTCTGCTACCCTGATGGGATTGCGGGTCAAGCCCGCAATGACGGTTGTTAGCGGTCGGTCGTGGTTAACGGGGATTCATCCCCGAATCTCGCTGTGGCGTTTCTTCTGTCATTCCAAAACGCTTAACCCTCAAAAAGTCCAGGTTACACAATCACAGCACCATCAATATTAGTGACAATTTGCTCTTGGCTGTTTATGGCAGTCACAACCATTTTGTTTTTGATGTTGACCACCAAAGCAATGTTGTCAATTAACACAAGCGAATCACGAATACCCTTGATTTGCGCCTTTTGCACGCCCTGTTCAAGCCGCTCCATCTGCGCGTTATCCAATTGGATATTCCTGTCATTTAGCCGCATATTGGCATGTTTAGAAAACTGCACATCCCGCCTTAGCATACCTTCCATAACATGCTGGAAGTCGCCATTTTGCGGCACTTGCACATTCTGCCCCTGCCCCTGTGGCTTCACACTCGCCTGCGGGGGTGAAATTATTCGGTTATTGTTAGTAAGCATAATTTTCACCCCACCTTAATTGTCATCATCAGCATCATCATCGTCACCGGTATCAAGGTTCATAAACGCAGAATATGGCATTCTTGCAAGCTCGCCACTCTCCATGTTCTGTAGAGTAATCCAAACAGAATTGTTTTGGATGTGCACCCCAACAGCGCGGTAGTCCTCAGGAGGCGTGCCATGCTGAACAATCGCACCTGTAGTGCCGTCTGGATTGATTGTATTGCGAAGGTTAAAAGCCTCAGTTAAGAAGTTGATAAAATCAATGCGATGAGACACCCCGCCAATCACAGCATAGGTATAATCCCCGTCAACACGCAGAGATTGAATGATGCCGCCAGTGGTCACATTGCCATCTTGAAACAGTCCAATTTGCTGACCGATAATCATCATGCCGTCACCAATCGCGATAATCTCGTCACTGCGCACGCGCTCGTTGCCAATGGCAAGGGTTGGGAATGGTCCGGTAAAGTCGATAAACTCAACTCTACCCTCAACAAATCCAGTGGGCACGCCGCGGTCGTTAAATGTCAACGCCTGCACATAACGCCCTACCATGCCAAGCATTTGATTCATCATGCCAGAGCCCTGCATATTCGCGTTCATCATATGCAAAATGCGCAGCATGTCTGAATGAGAGTCGTCCGCCACAAATTGTACGCGTGAAGCGGCAATTTCAGTCTCTCTGCCTTGAGCGTCAACAACAATGAGAATCGGCTCGCCATTTTGGATGCGCACAGAGTCAACTACCCCTGTAACCTCGCGGTTTTGCCCTGTAACAGGATTTCTGTCAAAGCCCATAACGTGCTGACCAATCATGTTAAACGCCTGGAAGCGGTTGAATGTGGTGTTTAGGTTTTGCATTTGCTCAAGGGAACTAAACTGGGCAAGCTGGGCAATAAACTCACGGTCATCCATTGGATTAAGCGGGTCTTGATGCCTTAGCTGTGTGATGAGTAGGTTCAAAAAGGCGTCTTTGCCAAGGCCGTTGTCCGCTTCTGGAACGGGTCTGCGCGGCAATGGGTCGGTGTTAAACGGTATGTCGTAATTTGAATTAACAGTTGCCAAAATAATCTCTCCTTTCTAAATAATTTCTTGGATTACACTCTGTAATCAATGATGTTGTCCTCTAAAGACGGCTGTTCTACTTCTTCTTCAAGCTCGTCTGCAATGCCCTGAGCCATGATGTCGCGAATACGCTGGTCGGAAATGTTTTCCTCGGCTTCAAAATCGTGATAGCCGCCTTCGCCGCGCACATTAACCTCCACATCTTGCACAGTAACTCCAGCTTCTTCCAAAGAGTCGCGAAGCATATTAAGTCCTGCTTCAATAAGCTCTTTCACGCGCTGGCTGTCTGCAATAAATTGGGCAGTCACGATGCCGTTAATGGTGGCAATGCGCATGGACAAATCGCCTAAGTGTGCAGGTGTCAGCTTTATGCGGATTTCAGCCATTTGGTCGCCTGTGATAAAGCGCACGTTTTGAATAACTTGGTCAACGATAGTTTGCGGCGTTACAGGTTGTGCAGGTGTTGCCACAGAACTAGATGCCACGTTATTTGCGGAGTTTGTGGGTGCCTCAAAGGTCATGGGGACGTCCATCACAGTGGGTGTGATATTTTCAACCTGTGCAGCTTGAGCAGAATTTTGGATGACAGCTCCCTCAGTTTGAGTGACAACTGTAGCCAAAACTTCGGCAGTCTCGGTGGTCGTGGCGGTTGCAGCCACAGTCTCGCGGGTTGCGGTTTGGGCAACCATCACTTCTTCAACCAAAACCTCGGCTTCAAGAAGAATTTCGGCTTCCCCATAAACCACCTGCCCAGCCTGAGCTCCTGCATAGTTGTTCACTTGAACATGAACCTCCACAGCTTGAGCCAGCTTTTGCACCATAGGCAATGCCTCAGGATAATTCACAAGCTCCACCTGACTTTCAAGCCCTACAACTGCCAAAATCAGCTCCACACGATTCTCAGCTTCCACAAGCTCCTCCAAAGGCATGTCAAGCTTTTTGAGCACCTCAGCAAGTTGCTCCACAGTGATGCCAAGTGCCGCTGCCACTTCAGCCATCAAAGCCTCCTCGTCGACCACCACATAAACCAGTGGCTGGGCGACTTCCTCATAAACCAAGGCTTTGGCATAATCAGCAGAAACTGGCTCTTGAACCTCATAAACCTCCTGTGGTTGGCTTTGATAATCAGCATTTTCAGCTCTCTGGGTATTTTCCCCAGCCTGAGTTTGATTCTGACCATCATTTGAGCGATTGTCACTAGCACCATCAGTAGCTTGAGAGCGTGTCTGCGGATTTTCAGCAGGACCGGTGACAGGAGCCGCGTCAGTTGCCGCCCTGTTCAAAAGTTCGCCAAAGCCGTCTGTGCTCCCACTGCCGCTGCCGCGCCTGTCAGCCCCACGGTTTTGCGCCGCGTTAACCAGCAAATGAGCATTGTTACCTTGCATACGAATCATTTTTTCACCTCCTTTTTTAGTGTCGCCCCGCATTTATTGCGGGGTCTTTTATCTCAAGCGAAATTCTCGCTCTTGACCAAATTTAAGGTGTGTACATATGGGTCATAATAGCCCCTCTAACCTCAGGGTCGGGAATAGCCTGCAAAATGGCAGCCGAGGTCCCGTAGCTAAGGTCTCTAAACACGCTTATAATGAGGGCTAGGTCTGTTAAGTGCATTTCCCGCGCCATAATGGCACCTGCCACAGAAGCCGGGTGCATCTCAGCCCACATGTTCAAATAATGCTCACGCCCGTACCCTGCCACCATATCAGCAATAAGCTCCTGATAAATCTCCTCAGCACGGTCAGGATTCATAGTTTCAAACCAATTTATATAAGCATCAGGATTATTTTCAATCACTTCCCTTTCAAACTGCTCACGCTCAGCCATAAACTGGGCAAAAGCCTCCTCAAGTGCCCTAAGGCGCATCAGCTCAATCTCGTTTTCAGCCAAATGTCCAAACAAGTCAGCAAGTCCCGCCATAGCCTCGGAAGTTTCAGCTTCAAGCTCAGCCATCTGCCTTTCAAGTTCCTCAATATGCAGTCTAAGCTCCTGCTCAGTGCGAAGTGCAGTGGCAGCAGGGTCATAGTCATCTGCGCCCTCAGCAGCAGGAATGAATCTGCCAATCAAAGGCACATTGCGCAAAAAGGGCATAACAATGTCATCCCTAAGCCCAAACACATTAAAAGCAGTGAGCAAAACAAACGCACCCACAACGCCAACCAAGGCAAGTGCGATAATAAGCCCAACCTTACTCTTTTTTTTAGTGCCCTGCCCTTGCGCCTTTGCGGCTTTTTTCGCCGCCTTAGCCGCTTTTTTATCCACAGCCATATATCCCAACTCCTAGCCTTTAACCGCCGTTTTGTAACTTACAATTTCGTCTATAGACTTTTGTTCCTCTTGCTTTTCTTCTATAACATGTTGTTCATAAGCATTTTCTTTTAGCTTTTCCATTGCCTTTTTCTCGCGCATGGCTTCCACAAGTTCCAGCCGCTTTTGCTCTACAAAGGCTGTTGCCATTTCTACAACCATTTCCTGAGCCTTTATCATCATTTTAAGCTTTTCCAAATACTGGTTATGACTCTTAATATCCTCAGGCTTAACGCCTGTATTTATGGAATTTCTAAAGCTGTCAATGCAGTCCAGCCTAGTCTGCACAAGCTCTCTAAGCCGCTGTTTCTCACGCTCCAAAGCCTGTATAGCCTTTGCCATCTCATTTTTTTTCAAATCTTCCATTTTTTCTTTAATGCTCAAAATGGAAGCCAACTTAAAACTAAATTTAGCCATCAACTATCACCGCCAAGCCCTTGCTCACCGCCGCCAACAATTGCACTCATGGTGTCCACCGCGTCAGAAAGCTCAAACTTATCCTCTGTCGCCTGTGTCAAAAACCCGTTTATAGAGGCATGTTTAGCAATCGCATCATCAATATCAGCACTTGAACCTTTCACATAAGCACCAATATTGATTAAGTCCTCCGCATCTGCATAAATAGCCATGGACTTTTTGATTTCGTTAGCTTTGCGCTTGTGCTCTTTATCCACAATATCAGGCATAACACGGGAAACACTAGCCAAAACGTCTATCGCAGGATAATGGTTACGATTGGCAATTTTACGGTTAAGGACAATATGCCCATCAAGTATGCCGCGTGCTGTGTCCGTCACAGGCTCAGTCAAATCATCACCATCAACAAGCACTGTGTAAAGCCCGGTAATCGAGCCTTTGTCAGAATTGCCCGCCCGCTCCAAAAGCCTTGGCATAGACGCAAACACCGAAGGGGTGTAGCCACGGGTCACAGGCGGCTCGCCGGTGGCAAGCCCCACCTCACGCTGCGCCATTGCAAAACGCGTGAGCGAGTCCATCATCAGCATAACATCCCTGCCTTGGTCACGGAAATATTCCGCAATTGCAGTAGCAACCTCAGCACACTTTAGGCGCACAAGGGCAGGCATGTCAGATGTGGCAACCACCACAACCGAGCGTTTAAGCCCTTCAACCCCCAAATCCTTTTCAATAAACTCCCTAACCTCACGCCCGCGCTCTCCAACCAGAGAAATAACGGAAATATCAGCTTGAGTGTTTCTAGCAATCATCCCTAAAAGCGTGGACTTGCCCACGCCAGAACCTGCAAAAATCCCAACTCTTTGCCCGCGCCCAATGGTCAAAAGCCCATCAATAGCCTTAACGCCAACAGACATAGACTTTGAAATGCGATTCCTAATAAGAGGGTTTGGCGGCTGGTTGGTTATGGGAAAATCAATGCCCTCAACAGGGGGCAAATCGTCCATAGGGTGCCCCAGCCCATTTAGCACACGCCCCAAAATTTCATCAGAAATCTTGAGGGTTAAGGGACGCCCCATAGCCTCAACAATCGAGCCTGGTCCAATCCCCGCAATATTTCCCATGGGCATGAGCAGCACGTGGTTTCCACGAAACCCAACAACCTCAGTAACCACAGGCTCAGCATACTTTCCTGCGCGAATAAGGCAGCAAGACCCAATGTTAACCTCAGGTCCCAAAGACTCAATGGTCAGACCCACAACCTGCGCTACCCGCCCCATGCGCTTAATATAGTTATTTTCAAGAACGGCTTCATATTTGCTTATATCAATCTCAAACACAAAACCACCCTTTCAAAATTTTATTTCAAAATTTTATTGCATGGACAAAATTTGTAACAAATCCTGCTTAAGCTCATCAAGCTGCATGTTAAGCGAGGAATCCACAACCCCAAAGGGTGTTTCAATCAAGCAATCCGCTTGGCTTAGGGAGTGGTCAGCAACAATTTCAAGGTTTGCCCCGCCCTTTACATGCGCCATAATCTCCTCTTTGTTTTCCACAACAAAGTCAAAATCATCCTTGGACACACGCAGGATGATGTCCCCGGTAAAACTTGCCTCAGACAGCCCTCGCTTTACCAAATTCAGCACAACCGCAGGATTCATCCGCACATTAGCCAGCCCCAAATTCTCAACAATGCCCACAATCAAATTAACAATCCGTGGCTCAAAATTCGCCAAAGCTTCCTCGCGCTCGCGGGTGGTCCTGGTCAAAATCTCCTCCGCATCCCTAAGGGTTGCAGCCGCTATGGCGCGCCCCTCGTCATGCCCGTCGGAATATCCTTGATTGTACCCTACTTCTTTAGCTTCTTCAAGGGCTCTGTCCCGCTCAAAGCTCAGCTGGTTTTGGGCATCACGCCTCATTTTCTCGGTGTCATGCCGCGCCCTGTCCAAAATGTCGCCTGCCTCGTTATTAGCATTTCTAATAGTGTCACGAGCAAGCCTTTTTGCTTCTTCTACCTCAAACTCAGCCCCAAGCATCCCTGGATTTTCACTTTCATACAAAGAGCGCGGGGGTGCAGGCCTTGGGGCACTTACACTGCTTTCAAGCTCAATGGCATTGCCTATTGCAGCCACATTATCCGTATCAACAGCAATCGCATGATGCTTGATAATATTCTTAGACAAAGCCAAAGCCCCCTTTTTATAGAATCAATTAGAACAGATAAACTAAATTAAGCAACCATATCGTCCGCACCGCCGCGGGAAATGATAATCTCGCCAGAATCTTGAAGTCTGCGGATAATGCCCACGATTTTTTGTTGGCTCTCCTCCACATCACTCCTACGTACAGGTCCCATAAAGTCCATTTCCTCAATAAGCATGGAAACCAAACGCTTGGACATGTTGGCAAAAATTACCTGACGCACTTCCTCGGTGGTGCCTTTAAGGGCAATCGCCAAATCGCGGTTGTCAATACCCTCGCGCAAGAATCTTTGAATTGAGCGACCGTCCATATTGAGAATGTCCTCAAAAATGAACATCTTCTTACGGATTTCTTCAGAAAGGTCAGCGTCCTCAGATTCTAAAATCTCAAGGATGTTTTTCTCAGTGGTTCTGTCAACAGAGTTAAGAATTTCAACAACCGAGTCAACACCACCGGCAACGGTGTAATCTTCCATCATTGTGGCGGCAACCTTTTTCTCAAGGGCACGCTCAACTTCTTTTATAACATCAGGACTGGTTCTGTCCATAATGGCAATTCTTTTTGCAACCTCAGCCTGTTTGTCAGGGGCAAGCTCTACAAGTATAGCAGACGCCTGTGAAGGGCGCAGATATGAGAGTATCAGAGCAATTGCCTGAGGGTGCTCCCCTTGAATAAAGGAGAGAATTTGGCTAACATCCGCCTTTTTGATAAAGTCAAAGGGACGCGCCTTAAGGGCAACAGTAAGCTTGGAAATAATTTCCACAGCCTTCTCCTCGCCCAAAGCTCTCTCAAGAATTGTGCGAGCATGGGAAATACCGCCTTCGGTGATGTATTGCTGCGCCACACAAATCTGATAAAACTCAGCCAGCACCGCCTCACGCACATCAGGCATAATAAGGTTTGTATTTGCAATCTCAAGGGTCAAAACCTCAATTTCTTCTTCCTTTAGATGCTTAAAAACCGCGGCAGACTTCTCAGGCCCAAGGGTAATCAAAAGGATTGCAGCCTTCTCCTTGCCCCTAAGCATGGATATATCCACATACGACTCACCATCTGGTCCTATAGTTTGCTCGGGAGACATATAAACATCCGTATCATATCCAACATTTGTCAACTAAATCACCACCCAATCTAATTTACTCCCAATCGTCATTAATCCAGTTACGCAGAAGCTGTGCCACAGCCTCAGGTTTTTCTTCAACAAACTTATCAATCTGTTCTTTAACTTGCGAATCTTGGCTATGCTTAATGGCCTCAAGACGCGCCATTTCAGCTTCTTGAGCGTCAACCAGCTGGCTAGATACAAGCAAGTCCTCAACAGAAAGCTCAGGCTCAATATCTTCAATAGGCACAGGCTGGGTGCGGCGAATCAGTCCAAACGCCAATAGTGCGATAAACACGATAATAAGGGCAAGAAGTACAATTGTAGTAATCGGCAGAGGTGCCGGCGGCTCTATATCATGGAAAACGTTAGTAACAAACACGCCAAGAGTCACATTTTCAAAGCCGGTAGCATTTTGAACAAGACTTATAAGAAATTCGTACTCTGCCTCGTCCAAAGTGGTGTCCAAAAATGGTTCTGTCCCCATTTCCTCTTGGAACAAATACCAAGCCATCTGGGTGTCATCTAACTGCTCCATGGTTATCATGCGCTCTCTGTAAAAATGCGATTCCCTGTGGGCAACAATGGCAATTCTAGATTCATCAGCAACCAGCCGCCCGGGCTCTGAAGTTTCAATTGTGTGAATTGTGTCGTATACAAAGCGGCGAACAGCACTATTATCAAACATTTCTAAAATCGAATCGCCAAAGTCGTCTGCAAAAAGCGGTCCGCCGGGGAAGTCATTTGGCATAACCCCGGGTTCAACCCCAAGCCCGCGGTCACGGGTAAAAGCAGCAATATCTTGGAAAGACTCTTCGCTAAGAAGCCCTCTGTGTGCATAATACCCTTCGGCACCCTCAACAGGGTTAATAAAGTTCCAAGTTTCTCTAAAAATTTCCGTCCAGTCCACCACCGCGGTGGCAGAAATATCAAGTCTTGGGAACATCCCTCCAAGGACGTTTCTGGTGTTATTTTCAGCCATGTGGTTAATTGCAACGTTGGTGGCTTGAATTGTCGAGCCCCCGCCCACGTGACGCCCTTGCATTTCCCCGTTGTTAAACAAAACGTGCATGCTGGTTATGTCAGTAACTGTAACATTGTCAACAGTAAGGCCTGCAACCGAGCGTGACGTAATAAGTGCCGCCGTCTGACCCATTTCAGGCGTTAAGTTAGTACCCTCAAGCTGCACAGACGCCGTAGCAGGCACAGTGGGTGCCAAAATCATTGATGTATTAGGCTGATTAACAAGCACAACAGCACCTGTAATTGCAGAAAAGGACATCAAGGCTTGGGTAATTTCCGTTTCGCGGGCACGAATAATCATATTGTGCTCCATGCCGCGTGTAACGCCCATTCCCGAGGTTTCAATGGCGCGCTCAAAGTTAAAACCGGGGGCATGAAGGGTTGGAGAGGTTTGTGCCGTCAGCCACGCCCTATCCACATCCCGCGCTGGAACGTAAACAACCCCTTGGGTAGAGTCCGTTCGGGTTCGTATTCCTTCGTCATTTAACACATTGGCAATTGTTATGGCAGAAGCCCCATCTGCTGTGGTTATGGCAGGCTCCCAGTTGGTGCGGAGCGTGAGCACCAAGGTCAGTATAAGTGCGACCAAAACCACACCAGCAATGGCCGAAACCTTTATTTTCTGGCTCTTTGTAAGCTCTTTCCATCTTTCATTCATCATATTGAGCCAGGATTGCAGCCTCTCTCTCAATATTTTCACCTCTCAATTCAGTAGGATTAAATATGAAACGCCGCATCCTAGATTTGCATTCTCATAATTTCTCTGTAAGCTTCAATAATACGGCTAGTTACCTGAACAGCAAAGCTCATGGACGTCCACGCCGCCTCCTGCGCCATTATTACACTTAACATATCGTCATGGTTGCCAAGAACAAACTCAACAGCCAAATGCTGCGCATGTTGCTCCATGCGCCCGGCATCTCCAACAATATTCATATACGCGCCCAAAAGCTCGGAAAAGGCAATGCCGCCTGTATCTAAAGTCCCAATCTGTGGCACCCCAGCCTGAATTTGGCTTTGCACGGCAGCAATATTGTTATTACCTGTTTGAACAGGATTAAAAGTGGGTATAATCATAAATAATCCTCCAAAATTTACCCATTAAAACAGCACAGCCGTTATCTGCTGCTCATATCAAGGGTACGCTGCATCATGTTTTGCGTCACAGACCACGCTGTCATGTTTGCTTCATAAGAGCGAGAAGCAGAAATCATGTTGACCATCTCAGCAATAACATTGACATTAGGGCGTGACACATAGCCGTATTCATCGGCATCAGGATGCCCCGGGTCATAAACGCGAGGTCCGTCACTTGGGTCCTCCATAATGGAGTGAACCCGCACCCCGCCGCCGCCTGAGCCGCGCGTTATGCGGTTTCTAAGCACTTCAGCAAAGCTATTGCCAACACCAGGCGTCCTTTCCTCGAAAATAACAGCTCGACGCCGATAAGGTCCGCCGTCAGCAGTGCGCGTAGTATCAACATTCGCCAAATTTTGTGCATGAATGTCCATGCGGGCACGCTGGGCGTGAAGCCCCGTAGCACTTATACTTAACGTACTAAAAAACATAATCTCAACCCTTTCCAAATCTTAAATAAGCATCACAATCTATTAAATTAACATTTATTGGCATTGTTATGGTAGTTCGATGTTGACTATAACGTCATATATAAACTGCCTAATCGCGCTGTTATCAAACATTTCAAGAATCTGCTCGGAAAATTCCTCACCAAACAAAGGTCCGCCCGGAAAATAGCTAGGCATCATGGGCATCACGTGAGTCCACGTCTCAAGCATTTCAAAAGATTCGATATTATGCACTGTTTCATAAAGAAAACGGCGCACAGCTGAGTCGTCAAACATCTCAAGAATCTGCTCGGAAAATTCCTCGCTAAACAAGGGTCCGCCAGGAAAATCATGAGGCATCATTGCACCAAGCCCAATACCTAGGGCATCAGCAGCAGGATTAACAAACTCCCACATTTCTTCAAAAATGTAACCCCAGTCAACTTCTGGACTTAAAGAATATTCAGGGAACAAGCGCACTCCGTCCTCGTCAAAAACCTCAACATTTTCAACATCAAGCCCAGCTATGGAGCGAGCCGCAATCATAGCCGCCGTTTCCCCCATTTGTGCAGTCAAATCGCTGCCAAAAAGGCTAACATGTGCACTAACGCCAGATTGGACATGCACTCGTGCTTCAACAATCTCGTCAATCGCCATTAAAGTGTCTTCAATCTCTCTTTCGCGCATGTATAAAATCATGTCAGTCACATCTTCAGCGCGGTTTACACCCAGCCCAGAGCTCTCAATAGCCCGTTCAAAACTAAAAGCAGCTTCATTAAGCGGAATTGAAGTTTGCACAATCACCCACGCCCTATCCACATACTGCTCAGGCACGTAAATTACGCCATTTTCAGCGTCAAGCCGAGTGGAAATCCCCTCGTCACGAAGCGCACTTTCAATGGCACTAAGGCTGGCAGCGTCCACGCTGGAAAACGCAGGCTCCCAGCTAGTACGAAAACCCAAAAACAAGACAACCGAAACGACTGCCGTAAAAACAATTCCTATAATAACAAGTAAAATCCTCAGGCTACTACTAGATGTATTATTAGATGACATCAGGCTTGCCTCCATTTCCAATTACTGCATATTTATTACCATATTAATGATGCGATAATGGGACATAACCCCACTTGCCATCACATTAAAACGCATGTTATTGGCGTAAAGTTCAGCCATTTCAAGCTCAATATCCACATTGTTTTGGTCCCAGCGATAATTTAGATGGTCAAACTCAACAAAACTGCGGGGCGTGACAGAGCTTAAATCAAGCCGCCTAGTCTCTCTAAAATCATTGACAGCTCTTTCAAGCTGGTCTTCAAAAGTTACAACACTTCGTTTAAAACCAGGGGTGTCAACATTGGCAATGTTGTTAGTCAAAACCGCCCCGCGCACAGTAGCACCGTGCATGCCCGCCCCCAAAATGTTGGTAAAATGAAACATATTTTCAACACGCATAAGCACAAAACCTCCATTATGAAAAACACAATCACTCAAGTATATCACATCACCAAAAACTTGTCAATTGGAAATTTAAGTTTTGCAAAAATTTTTAATCTAATTTTGCAAAAATTCACCCACCACTCTACCCGTTAAACTTCATAGCAAAGGTGAAGGAATCCTCCACATCCCCAATGTCGTTGCGGTAGTGCATGCCCATAAAGTTGATATTTGCAATGGTTTTGTAAGCAAGCTCCCTAGCCTCGTCCATGCCAGGACCAGACGCCACAACATTTAGCACACGCCCGCCATCAGTCACAAAATTATTTTTGTCCTTTCTGGTGCCAGCATGGAAAATTTGAACAAGTCTGCCATAATTTTTCAGTCCTGTAATTTCATATCCTGTCTTAAAGTCCCCGGGATACCCGCGGCTTGCTGCAACAACAACACATACAGAATTATTTTTCCATTCCAGCTGGAAATTATCAAGCTTTCGCTCCATAGTGGCAAGAATGACTTCAAGCAAATCAGTCTCGAGCCTAGCCACAATTGCCTGAGTTTCAGGGTCTCCGGGGCGGCAGTTATATTCCACAACCTTAGGACCTTCCTCAGTAAGCATAAGCCCTATGAACAAAACGCCAACAAAGTTGATACCCTCAGCCTTAAAGCCCTTCATGGTGGGCAAAAATATTTTTTCCATACATTCTTTGGCAATATCATCAGTATACGCAGGATTAGGAGAAATTACGCCCATGCCCCCGGTATTTGGTCCATAATCCCTGTCATGAACGGGCTTGTGGTCTTTTGCAGAAACCATCGGCAAAATATTTTCACCGTCACAAAACGCCAAAATCGAACATTCCACACCCTTCATAAACTCCTCAATAACAACCTTGCGCCCCGCAGCACCAAAAACGCCCTTGTTAAACATAAGGTCAAGGCTATGGTGTGCAATGTCCACGCTTCCGGCAATAACAACGCCTTTGCCCCCTGCAAGCCCGTCAGCCTTAAGCACAAGAGGGTATGACGCCGTGGCGGCATGAACCATGGCAGATTCAAAGTTGTCATGAGTTTGGTACCCAGCGGTGGGAATGCCGTATTTGCGCATAAAATCCTTCGCAAAAATCTTGCTGCCCTCAATGCGCGCAGCCTTTTTATTTGGACCAAAAATAGCCAGCCCAGCCTCCTCAAAAGCATCCACAATCCCCGCCACCAAAGGCGCGTCCTGCGGGCAAATTGTAAGGTCAATGCCGACATTTTTCGCGTAGGCAATAAGTTCTTCAAAATTCATGGGATTTATTGGAGTGCACTGGACAAAATCAGCCATGCCTGCATTGCCGGGTGCCGCATGAATACGGCTAACCTTCGCATTTTTTGTCAAAGCCCAGCAAATTGCATGTTCCCTAGCACCGCCACCAATTACCAAAATTTTCATAAAACTTACCTCCCAAACCTCTCAAAATCCTTAAGCAATATAGCTATTGCCTCAGGTAAAATCTTCCATTCCCCTTCTTCCATAACCCTTGTTTGCAAGGTTTCAGGGGTATCGTCTTTATGTACAGCAATTTCTTTTTGCAAAATAATCTCACCAGTGTCAATTCCGCCGTCAACATAGTGCACCGTGGCACCTGTAACCTCCCTGCCAGCCTCAAGAACAGCCTCATGAACCGCCAAACCATAAAACCCCTTCCCGCCAAAATCTGGCAAAAGCGAAGGATGAATATTGATAATCGGCTTTCCAAAACTTTCAATAAAATCAGCAGAAAACACCATAAAAGAGCCGCATAGCACAAGAAGGTCAATTTCACGCGTCTTTAGAGCATCAAGCAAATCCCGCTCTCTGTCCGAATTGTCGCGGTACATGGTTTTGCTAAGCACTAAGGTTTCAACCTTGTGGGCGCGCGCGCGCTCTAGGGCGTAGGCATGGCTGTTTGTGCTAATCACAAGCTCCATGCGCCCATTTGAAATCCGCCCATCTTCCACAGCATCCAAAACCGCCTGCAAATTCGTGCCGCCGCCAGAAACGACAGCACCAAGCCTATACATAAATCAATCCTCCATCGGTATGTTCCACAACATCACCGATGATAAATCCAGCCTCACCAAGCTCTGAAAGCTTGGCTATAGTCGCATCTGCCAAAGATTCCTCCACACAAATAGCCATGCCAACACCCATATTAAAGACATTGTACATTTCATTTTGAGCAATACGTCCTTCGCGCTCAAGATAGCTGAAAATAGGCGGAATCTCCCAAGAGTCCATGCGCACACGCGCCTGAAGCCTGCCAGAAAGCATCCGTGGAACATTCTCCAAAAAGCCGCCGCCAGTAATGTTGGAAATCCCTTTAATTTCGAGACTTTCAGTCAATGACTTAATGGTCTTTGCGTAAATTTTTGTGGGAATCAAAAGCTCCTCACCCATGGTCTTTCCGAATTCTGTAATATACCGCCCAACATTCTCACTATTAGGGCGCAAAACCTTGCGGACAAGGGAATAACCGTTAGAGTGCAGCCCGCTCGAAGCTATGCCAATCAGCACGTCACCGCTTTTAATTTTTGAACCGTCAATTATATTTTTTCTATCAACAATCCCAACAGCCATGCCAGCCAAATCATACTCGTTTTCCTGATAAAACCCGGGCATTTCGGCAGTTTCACCGCCTACCAAAGCGCAGTCAGCCTGCCGGCAGCCCTCGGCTATGCCCTCAACAATAAGTCCAATTTTTTCAGGGCGCACCTTGTCACATGCAATGTAATCAAGGAAAAACAGCGGTTTAGCACCTGTGCAAATAATATCATTCACAGAATAAGCAACACAGTCTATGCCAATTGTATCATGCTTGTCCATAACAAAGGCAATTTTGAGCTTTGTGCCCACCCCATCTGTGCCTGACGCCAGCACAGGCTCCTCCATGTCCTTAAAATCCAAAAGGGAAAAAAGCCCCGCAAACCCGCCCACAGAGGACAATACCCCCTGCCGCGGCGTGGAAGCCACATGTTTTTTGATTAAATCAACAGCCCTATAACCGGCCTCAATATCAACGCCGGAAGCTTTGTAGTTATCCAAAAGCACAAACCCCCTAACACTAAAGTTAGAAATCAAACCATGTTTACCATTTTACCAGCAAAGAAAAAAAAAGTCAATAGCTTTTTTCAAAAAAATATTGACTTTTTCTTAATTATTTCCTAAAGTCAAGAGGAAACACCCCTTCGCGACGCCTAAATACCGACCTAAATACCCTTACGTCAAAAAAACCGACACGTGCGGCAACTTCTTCTTCAGACACACTCTCACTCATCAATATTTCCTTGGCACGGTTGATGCGCTTAGATTGCAGATAGTCCCTAAAACTCATGGTCATAGCCCTTTGGAAGGCCTTTCCAAGAAAATCAGCAGTCGTGCCGTATTCCAGGGCAAAGGCTTCAAGGCTCAAATCCTCATAAAAGCTCTCGTCTATGCGGGTTTTGACCCCGTGCACCATACCACTTGCCTTCTCATTCACGCCAGCGTTTACAAAATCGCAAAAAGCCCTAAGGGCACCTTCCATAAATTTTCTAGCTTCCAAAGTATTTTCCAGATTCAAAATTTTTCCAAAATCAAAAAACTCCCTGAATTTGTTCTCTGCATCCATGCCAAGCTCGCTTGCATATCTGCTTATGGCTATAACGATACTCATGATGATTCTGGGCAAAAGCCGCTCAGGACGCCTGTTCATCCCATCAAAGGCATCCAATATTTCCCACAAAAGCTTGATGGCATAGTCATACTCCCCCGCCACAGCGGTATAAACCAGCTTTTGCTCCTTATCTTTGGGATATTTGTAAGTTGTATGGTTGTTTGGCTCAACAAAATCAATGGGAATAACAGAGTTATAACCCAGTAAATATCGGTATCTAAGGGCAGCCCGCGCCTCTCTGGTAGAAAATGGCAAAGACTGCAAATCAGGATAGGGACGCCCAAGCCCAATGGTCACCTCAAGCCCGGAATGTTTCGTAATTACGTCCTTTATGCCCCCTGCAAGTTCCCGCAGGTGCGAAACCCCCATGGCACCGCTAATTATACAAATTATGGAATTGAAACTGTCAATAAAGCAATGCCCAAGCCCATTTTCTGACAAATGTTTTTCCACATTCCAAAAAATCCTGTAATTAAGGAGATGTTTGCTACGGGTGTCGTGCCCTTGAATTACGGTCTGAAAGTGGTCAATCCGCACAACCATGGCTGCGTAGGGCATTTCTAAATTTATTCCAAAATATGCCATTGAGCTGTTTATTTCCCGCACATCACTCAAAATTCCCTCAGCCAAATTCGAGAGGAAGCGATGCCTGTAAAAGCCCATGTCTTGGGCGTATTGCTGAAGCATTTGTGCATCTTCTACAGCCTGCCTAGCCTGTGCCTCAAAAAGCCCGACAATATGCCGCATTGCAAGCTCAAACTCCCGCCTTTTCGCAGGTTTATATATATAATCCGTAGCACCATACTCCATGGATGCCCGCAGGTAGTCATAATCGTCATAAGTACCAGAAATCAGCATTTTAACGCCCTGAGCTTTAGCCGCAATCTCTCCAACCAGCCTAAGTGTCGAAAGCCCGAAAAATCGTATGTCCATCACAATAACATCAGGTTTTTTCGCCTCGACCATAGCCCAAAATTTATCAAGGCTTGCCTCGCTAAGCATGCCCACAACCCTGACCACACGGTCAAAATCCGTTTTTAGGTATGCTTTGTAAATATTCACAACCTCGCTGCTAGCGTCAACCAGCATAGCCTTAACAACCGTAGCCATACAAAATCACCTCGTAATTATATCGGCAAATTTTATTTAACCTTTAGTATTGCGAAATTTTATAAATTATGGTACAATCGTTTTCAAAGGAGGGAAGCCACCATGGACAACCCAAAAAGAATATATATAGCTGATGATGAAACCTCAATCCGCACCGCAATTAAGGCTTTTTTGGAAAATGCGGGCTTTTATGTGAGAGACTTTGAAAATGGCGACCTGCTTTTGGAAGCTTTTGGAGAAGACCCAGCTGACCTTGTAATTCTTGATGTTATGATGCCCGGCTCAAACGGCTTTGTGGTGTGCAGGGCACTGCGCACGTTCTCCACCGTGCCCATTATAATGCTAACTGCAAGGGATTCCGACCTTGACTACGCCACAGGGCTTGACCTTGGCAGTGACGATTATTTAATCAAGCCATTTAGCCCAATTGCCCTTGTTAAGCGCGTTGAAGCTATTTTTCGCCGTGTGGATTTTGAAAGGAATGGTCTTAATTGAACAAATTAGAAAAAGCCTGCAAAAAAATAAGAATCCACAAGCGCATCACACGGGCTTTTTTTGGCGTGCTGTTTTTTGCATTCATCCTTACTGCCATTGTGTTTGATTTAGGGCGGCAGCAGGCGGCGGATTTGGAAATCTCTTACATCCTGCGCCAGTATGGCTATGTGGTTGAAGAATTAATCCAAAGCCGCACCCACTGGCTTATGCTCGCCTTTGTGGCTGCAATATTCATTGCGGCAGCTGTTGGCGCGTATTTTGTCTCTGTTTCCATCACCCGCCCAATTGAGCAGCTTAGCCAATTTGCCGTGGGCATTGGAAAAGGCAATTTCACGCCAAATGAGCTGGAATTTGCCGACCTTGAACTCTCTGAGCTTAATGACGCCCTGAATAAGTCGGTCAAACAGTTGGAAACATACGACAAAGAGCAAAAAACATTTTTCCAAAACGCCTCACACGAACTGCGCACCCCGCTAATGTCCATAAAATGCTACGCAGAGGGCATAACCGCAGGCATCATGCAGCCTGAGGAAGCCGCAAACACCATTTTACAAGAAACAGATAAGCTTACAGAGCTGGTCAAAGAGCTATTATATGTTTCACAAATAGACAATATATCCAACACATATATTAAGGAAAACATCGACCTTGTGCAGCTTGTTAAAGAGCGCGTGGCTAGGCAAAAAGCCCAAGCGGACGCCCGCCACATAGAATTTGTATACGAACTTGGAGCGTCCGCCCTGCCTTACAAGTGCGTTTTTGAGCTTTTAGGGCGCGCTCTTGACAACCTAATCTCAAACGCCATCCGTTATGCAAAGAGCCAAATCACCATATCCATGCACCTTAGAGGCGGCTATATCGGCATAAAAGTGGCTGATGACGGTGCTGGCATCCATCCGGGCGTCATCCCCCACATCTTTGAGCGTTTTTACAAAGGCGAAGGCGGAAATACGGGAATAGGGCTGTCCATTGTTAAGTCCATTGTGGAGCAGCATAAAGGTACTATAGCCGTGGAAAATTCTGACACAGGTGCAGTTTTTACCATAATTTTACCAACTTAGGAGGAAGAAAATGTCATCTTTGCGCTTTAGCGAACCTGAATATGAAAAGCTTAAAAAAATCCTTTCCGCACACAATTGGGGCATGCAGACCCTGCTGACCAAGCTTAAAATCGTTAACGAGGACCTGAAAGAATACCAAGATAAAGACGTAATCGACTATATAGCCCATCGCATTAAAACGCCCCCAAGCATCGCCCGCAAACTGCACAACCTAGGGCATGAGCTGACAGGCGACAATGCCAAGGCGTACCTGACAGACATTGCAGGAATCCGCATAATATGCCCTTTTGCCAAGGATATTAATTATCTTGTGAACCTGATTCATCTTATGCCTGATGTGGCGGTTTTAAGTGAAAAAGATTATGTTAGCCGCCCGAAAAAAAGCGGATACCGCAGCTATCACATGATTTTGGAGGTGCCTGTGTTTTTTTCAGGTCGCTCAGAAAATATTGTTGTGGAGGTGCAAATTCGCACCGAAGCCATGAATTTTTGGGCATCTTTGGAGCATCGTGTAAAATATAAATACAACAAAATGATACCCAGATTTATGAGCGACGAGCTTGCCATGATAGCCGACCAAATTGATGAAATCGACAAGCGCATGTACAATGTTCATGAAAATTTGGAGCTGTTAAATGATGACGAGCACGTCAAAATCCCCGTAATGCGCCCTCCATCAGGTCATAATTAAACCACACCACAAAGCCGTCAGGGTTTAGAAAGCCAAGCACCACAAACCACACCAGCAGAATCAGGGCAGCCAGCGGCAGCACAGGAAAATTCCGCTTAAACAGGCGAATTGCGCATAATGACACCACAACCGTCAAATATATCAAAAACCACAGTGATAAAAGCCTAAGCCATGTCATTCCAAATGTGTCAATGTACAAATGCAGCCGCACACCACCTGAAAACAGCATTAAACCGGTTAAAACAAGCAGACAGGTAAGCAAAATCCGTGTCACATTTTGATTTTTTTTGCCAAGCTTCAAAAACACGCCAAACAGCCCAAGATTAAGGGCACAAACCGCCACAGTCTGGGCAAAGCCCGCCCGTGCGTACTGGGCATAGGTCATCCCCTCAGGCAGCCCCGCCCCCGCAAACAAATATGTGGACATAACAGCCACAAACAGCACATAAACAGCCAAAATGCTGCCAAGCACAATCCCTGAAATAAGCGGGTCAATTGCCCACGTTTCGGGGATTTTATGCTTTTCATTGCTCCCAAAGCCCACATTCCACCAAAGGGAATATAAAAGCCCAAAAACAATTGTAATTATAATGGCATGAATAGCAATCCAAGGCAGAGAAAAGCTTGCAAATATGCGGCTTAGGTGATGCCCAAACATTTGGTCAGCACCCATCAAAAGCGGAATGATGATTAAAAGCGCGAAAGCCGCCGCACCAACACCTATCAAAACCCGCAATAGGGCAGGTTTGTTAGCTTTTGCAAACAGGGAGCCAAAGGCTTCAAATAACGACCAAATCCCTGAAAAAGGCTTGATAATAAGCCCCAGCACCCATGCCACCGCCATGCCGTCATACTCGCGGAAGCTGTAGCCGCCCGCCGTCCACTGCCCATGCGCCAAAACCACCGCAGGAAGCACTAAAAAAGTAAGCACCGCGAACTGGTCATTGCCTTGATTATGCACGAAATTCCACACACACAAAGCGAGGATACAGGCGGCAACAATCCACCCCACCACGTCCTGCTTCAACCGCTTCCAGTAAAACCCGTAAAATGCCAACATATAACAAATCCAAAATATTGAAACAAAGACCATAAAATTCACATTAAAAATCTCAGAAACCACCAAACGGTCAAATAAAATAGCCACCAAAAGGCTCACATGCAGCAAAAGCTTTTCAGCCAAGCTCACAGGCCGCGGCTCTTTTTTCGGCGGGTGCATCCATGTGTCATCATCCCGTCCCCACGCCTCATTCTCCATTTGCACATCATTTCTTTCTTCATTCATCCGCGTCATCTCCTTCCACATATTCCAAAATATCCCCAGGCTGGCACTCAAGCTCCTTGCACAGGCGGCTAAGGGTTGAAAACCGCACAGCCTTGCCCTTCCCATTTTTCAAAATTGACAAATTCGCCTGAGTAATATCCACCCGTGCCGCCAGCTCGCTCAGCCCAATCTTGCGCCTTGCCATCATCACGTCCAAATTGATTCTAATCACAGCCCCACCTCCTAAATTGTCAAGTCGATTTCTTCACGAAACTCGACTGATTGACGGATTAATGCGGCAAATGTGAAAGCAAACAGCCCCGCCCCAATAAACAAAAATGCACAAAATAGCGTAAGTGCAGTCAAATAAAAGAAACACTTAAACACAAATGCCGCCGACAGCCCCAAAAACAGCACACCCACCCGTTTGAGCGCGCGCACATTCCGCTGCACAAACGGGCCTTTGGGGATGGAGCGCATCATGAAAATCATCTCCGCCACAATCCACAGACATGGAACAGCCACGACCATCAAAAAAGGCAGCACAAACGCCCGGTAGTCCGGGCTAAAAGTAGTCCCAAACCCGCGCTCAAGGTAAAAGTCCAACATCCAAGGCAGGCTCGCCGTTATGGCAATTCCCGCAACAAGCACCCCATACAGCGAAACCGTTAAAAGCCTGATAAACAAGTCCTGTCTCATAAAATCACTCCTCTCATTTCCACCATTATACACCAATTCAAATCGTTTGTCAACAATTATTTATCGTTTTTCAATAATTTTTTTCTGTTAGTCATTGACCTCCCCTACCCGTCACCCCGCGCTTGACGCGGGGTCCCCTCGGTTTAGCCGAACGTTTCTTCGCTCTATAGTCATTCGGCTATCTTGAGGGGACCCCTTGAGCCTGCCCCGCACTTGATGCGGGGTCAAGCGCGGGGTGACGGGTGGGAGATGCGTCCTGTCACAGCGTTTAACAGCGTTTAACAAATATGCTTGACATAACCTTTACCTACAGTTTATAATGAAGAAAAAACAATGAGGTGTTCACATGAAAGAAAAAATTATTGAACTGGCAAAACAAATGCAGCCTGAGCTTGCTGCATTTCGACGGGATTTTCACAAACATCCCGAGCTTGCGTGGACGGAATTTCGCACAACCGCAATTATTGCAACTGAACTGGAAAAAGCTGGTTTTGAAATCCTAATTGGCGAGGAGGCAATATGCGGCAATTACATGAAAAACGTGCCCGCTGACGAGGTGCTGGCAGCTTGCACCAAACGGGCAATTTCCCAAGGGGCAGACCCCCGCTTTGTAGATGCCATGGCAGGCGGCAAAACCGCCCTTGTAGGCGTCCTAGACACTAAAAAACCAGGACCTGTGGTGGCTTTGCGCTTTGACACTGATGCCCTTCCCATCACCGAATCTAGCCACCCCGACCACCCCCCTGTCAAGGCGGGCTATGTGTCCATAAACCCTGGAATTATGCACTCTTGCGCCCATGACGGTCATGCAGCAATTGGGATCGGCATGGCAATGATTCTTTCACAGCTTAAAAATGAGCTAACAGGCGTAATTAAGCTTATTTTCCAGCCTGCCGAGGAGGGCGTGCAAGGGGGAGCTGTGGGCATAATCAAAAAAGGCATTGTGGATGATGCCGATTTTATGCTAAGCTTTCACATGGGGCTTCACTCTGCCGAAAGCACCATTTACTGCGAAACAAACGACTTTAAGGCGACCACAAAATATGACATAAACTTCCATGGAAAATCCGCCCATGCAGGTGCCAACCCAGAAGACGGCAAATCTGCCCTAATCGCCGCCGCAGCCGCCACCCTCGCCCTAAACTCCATCCCCCGCCACTCCAAAGGAGCCTCCCGCATCCACATAGGCGTCCTAAACTCAGGCACAGCCTCAAATATCGTCCCTGACCACGCCTATTTGGAGATTGAAACCCGCGGCGAAACCACTGAAATCAACGAATTTATGAAGGCAAACCTATACAGAATCCTTGACGGCATTGCAAAAGCCTATGATATTCAGGTAAATCTAGACCCTGCAATTGTAGAAACAGGCGAGGCAATCTCTGCCACCTGCGACCCATGCCTGGTATCCCTCACCCGCGCCACAGCAAAAGATTTGGGCATATTTGAGCACATAAAGCCCCTGGCAGGCCTAGGTGGCAGCGAGGACTACACCTTTTTCATGGAGCATGTACAAAAAAAAGGCGGCAAAGCCACCCACTTCATCCTGCCCACCAAGCTTTCTGCCAAACATCATCATCCAAATTTTGACATTGACGACTCCATGCTTTGGAAAGGCGTGGCACAACTTACCTTAATGACAGTAAAATCACAAAATCTATTGACACAGCCCTAAAATTATGATAAAATTCGAAAAGCCTTGTAAAGAAAATGTAAGTAACATGTAAAAAGGAGGATGGTATGCCCAAAAAGATTGACATACTGCACTATACAGCAGGAGCTCTCCTGCCTAACATCTTCCTATTTTTTTTATACTCCCAAAATGTGAATGACAATCTTTTACATTTGCACCATATTTTTGTGGTGGCAGCCGCCCTTGGCTTGGGCGGGGTAATTGGGCTTATCATCCTTCGGCTCATTTCAAAAAGCATGGGAGTTAGCTTTGTGCTGGCAATCCTCTTTTGGCTGTTTTTTTGGTTTTTTGAAAGGGCAGCGGGGATTTTTGGCATTGAGAGCACATTGGGCAAGGGTATAATGCTTGGGGTTTTTGTGCTTATCCTGCTTGGGGCTGCCGTGGCACAGCGTCTGCTAAAAATTGATTTTTCAAAAGCAAATACCGTCTTTGCAGCTACTGCAGGGGTTATATGCTTACTATTTGCTTTTAATCTTACCACAGCCCTGATGGCAGGCGGGACAGGCAGTGCCTCTGCCACCATGTTTGCTGAGGGTGCCGAGCCCGAATTTTACGTCAGGCGCGATTTTAACATTGAGCCTAGGCTGCCAAGCCCTGACATATACTGGCTCCACCTTGACGGCATGACAAGCCTTTTTACCCTTGAGAGCTTTTGGGGCGTCAATAAGGACATTCTTCGGGACGAGCTTGCCCAAAGGGGCTTTGTAATTGACGAAACCGCCTATCTGCGCAATTCCGCAGGCACCCATATAGCCGTCCCCATGCTCCTTTCTCCTGACTTTTACGACCGTTATCTCAGTGTGATTATGAATGCCATGGACGAGGGCTTTGGCTGGGAGGTGCGGGAGGTGCTTGAGCCCATCCTGCACAGGGATGGTGTGTGCTTGTATGAGGATGTTAACGCTTATTTGGAGATGTTTGCAGCCTTTTATGCGGCGGGATATGATGTTAGATATGTGGATGACTGGTGGCATTTGGTGGATGTTTCCCGAATGGCAGGGCATCATGTGTATCTTTCGAGGTTTAGGCAGGCGTGGAACAATCTCATGCGTACCGACCTGCCCCATATGCTGACCACCACCACTCCCATCAGCTTTGCAGCCCTGGAAAATCTGCTTTTTCGCGGTGATGATGCCGCCCGCGAGAGCGGCTCTGCAGCGGCAGCCCAAGGCAGCCCAAGGCTGGTCTGGCGGTATTATGACGAAACCCACGCCATGCTCTGGTATCGCCTAGACCCGGAATACACGGGGAATGCCGAACTTAGGCTCGACCTATTCCCCTTAGCAATGGACGCTATAATCAATTCCATGATGACGTCAATTGACGAAATTCTTGCCAGAAACCCTTATGCCGTAATAGTTTTGCAAGGCGACCACGGGCTGCACCGCCTAGAAACCCACAGGCACATGGAAAGAATTGGAATGCCAAGGCATATAGCTTTGGAGCTTACCCATTCGGTATTCAGCGCGGTGCGCATCCCTGACAGGTACGGCGGACTTGACACTCCCCTTGCCCCCATCAATATCTCCAGAGAACTTGTAAACCGCTTTGTAGGCGCGAATTATCAGCTAATTACCCCTCACACAAACCCAAACCACCACAACCCAAGACAGGAGGAATCATATGTACATCGACCCTGCTTTTGCGGGCTTATTGCTTCAAGTGTTAATCGGCATTGCCGCTGTCGCTGGCATTGTCTGGTTTTCCATTAAGAGAAAAGCAAGAAAGCTTTTGAAAAAAGACGACATACCCACAAGAATCGCCCGTGATGAAGACGAAAGCGGCGAAATAGTGGACACTTTGGAGGACGAATAATTGTTTGACTTTATCAACACGGTGCTTGGCATACCGCTTGGAGGCATCCTTCGGGCATTTTACATCCTTACAGGGCATTTTGGCGTGTCAGTGCTAATCTTTGCCGTTTTGGTAAGGATTATTATGCTGCCCACCAATCTATTAGCCCACAGAAATTCCATTAAGTTTTTGCGGCTGCAACCTGCCCTGTTTCGCATAAAAAAGCAGTTTTCGGTGGATGCCGAGGCGGCAAACGCCGCTTCCTACAAGCTTTTTAAGGAACAAAAATACCGCCCAATGCTTGGGCTTTTGCCCCTTTTGGCACAGCTTTTTTTGCTTATTGGAGTGCTTCAGGTAATGTACCGCCCGCTGCAGCACGTGCTGGGCTGGAGCAGGGACGCCATAGACTTAGCCACCTACTCAATGACGGGCATGGGCGCGGAAATTCCAGTGGCGGCAGCAAGCGGCATTGACATGAACTTTTTGGGGCTTGACCTTGGGGCTGTGCCATCATTTTCCGAGCCTGTTTTGCTTATTGTGCCATTTTTATCAGGTTTAACCGCTTTTATTTTTTGCATGTTCCAAACCAAATATAGCCCAGGGGCACTTACCCAGTCAGCTAGGGCAAATATGGGACTTACCCTGTTTACTGTGGGTTTTTCCGTGTATTTTGCTTGGGTCATTCCGGCTTCAGTGGGGGTTTACTGGATAGTCGGCAATATTTTGGGTGTGGGCGTCACTTTATGGCTAAATGCCGCCTTAAACCCTAAAAAGCTTGCGCCAGAAGCTTATGAGCATATTATTTCCACCCGCAAAACTAAAGATGAGCTTAAAACAGAGCGCGAGTTGAAAAAACGTCTTAACACCCGCAGCCGCGCAGACGGGGCACGCTTTAGAGCCGCCAAAAAAGAGCTGGTCTTCTACGCCCTAACAGGCGGACAGTACAAATATTACGCCACCACTATTGACTATCTCCTTAAAAACAGCGACATCACAATACATTATTTAACCAACGACCCAAACGACAAGGTTTTTGACAATATTAACCATGAGAGATTCAAATCTTATTTTGTGACGGAGCGAAAGGCAATTGGGCTTTTATTGCGGCTAGAGTGCGCCATAATGGCAACCACTGTGCAGGATTTGCAAACTTACCATATCAAACGTTCCATTGCAAAGCTTGATATTGAATATATCCACATCCCCCACGGCCCGGCAAGCCTGCACCTGACCGCCCGCGAGGCGGCTTATGACCATTTTGACACCTTCTTTTGCGTAGGTCCTCACCAGGCAAACGAGCTTAGAAGACGGGAGGAGATGGCGGGGCTTCACAAAAAGACCTTGGTCAAGGCAGGCTATGGGCTTTATGACCAGCTGCTAGAGCGGGTTCGCGACCTGCCCGAAAAAACAGACACCACACCCCAAATTTTAATTGCCCCTTCATGGCAGCCTGAAAATATATTGGATATTTGCGCGGCACCGCTTATCAACGGGCTTTTGGGGCGGGGCTGGCGGGTCATTGTCCGCCCCCACCCCCAGCATTTGCAAGTTTTTCCAGAAGTTATTGACGAGCTAAAGGCAAAGTTTGGAAATGAAATTATTATTGACACAGATTTTTTAAGCAATGAAAATATTTTTACGTCGGATGTGCTGATTACAGACTGGTCGGGGATTGCCTTTGAATTTTCGTTTACCACCCTGCGTCCAAGCATTTTTGTGGACACCCCCATGAAGGTGCTTAATCCTGGTTATCAGGCTTATGAGCTGCCAGTTACTGATATTTTGTTTCGCGATAAGGTCGGGGTGTCCGTCAGCCTCCAAAATGTGGGCGAAATTGGTAATGTTGTGGACAAGCTTCTTGCAGACAAAGACGCTTTTGGCTCGCAAATTGAGGCTGTTGCAAAAGAGTATATTTACCACCACGGCAGAAGCGGCGAAGCCAGTGCAAAATTTATAATCAAACGGTTGAGGGGGTAGTAAGATGCTTGAAAAAATCGCACAAATTTTTGAATGCGAACCAAGCGATATAAAAGACATCAAGCCGCAAAAAATGGGCATGACAAATGACTCCTTTATATTCAGCGTGTCCCCAAGCCATGAACGCTTCATCATCCGCATCCCCGGCAAAGGCACGGATATGCTGATTAACCGCGCTTTAGAGTATGATGTATACCAAAAAATCATGCACCTTGGCATTTGTGATGACATTGTATATATAAACCCTGAAACAGGCTATAAAATCACCAGATATTGGGAATCATCCCGCGTGTGTGATACCTTAAGCCCTGCCGACCTTGCCGCCTGCATGGGTAAGCTTCGGGAGTTTCATGAGCAAGCCTTGACTGTAGACCACATCTTCTGCCCTTTTGAGCGCATTCAGTATTACGAAAGCCTGCGCCGCAGTGCCCCTTCGCGTTATGATGATTATGCCGCCGCAAAAGCCAATGTCATGAGCCTTAGAGCCTTTATTGACAGCCAGCCCAAAGCCCGCACCCTAGCCCACATTGACGCAGTGCCTGACAATTTCATTTTCTTGCCAAATGGCGAAATCAAGCTTATTGACTGGGAATATTCAGGCATGCAGGACCCGCATATTGATATTGCTATGTTTATAGTCTATGCCATGTATGACAAAACCCAAGCCGATGCCCTTATTGAGCACTATTTTACCGAGGGCTGCAGCCCTAACACCCGCCGCAAAATCTATGCTTACATATCTGTTTGTGGTTTACTGTGGAGCAATTGGTGCGAATATAAAGCCGAGTTTGGTGAGGATTTTAGTGACGAATATGCACAGGCTCAATATAATTTTGCGAGGGATTATTATGAAATTTTTAGCCAAACGGGCAGTGATAATGGCGGCGGGCACGGGCACACGCCTGTGGCCTATGACAGAGTTCACACCAAAACCCCTGATTGATGCGGGCTCAGGCCCTATGATTGAGGGCATAATCGAATCTTTACACCAAAACGGCATATACGAGATTTATGTGGTGGTTGGGTATCTTTGCGAGCAATTTGAATATCTGTCAGAAAAATATCAGGCTCTGAAGCTGCTAAAAAACCCCGATTATGCTAAGCATAACAACATTTCATCCCTATACACCGCCCGCGCCCACCTTGAAGACGCCATTATCCTTGATGGTGATTTAATCATCAAAAATCCTGACATCCTGCACCCTGAATTTGAACATTCAGGCTATGTGTCCCTTTGGACTGAGCATGTGGAAAATGAGTGGCTGCAAACCGTAGATGAGACAGGCTTTGTGGTGGATTGCAGCCGCACAGGAGGCAAAGATGGCTGGCAGCTGTTTTCCATATCCTTTTGGACGCCAGAGGACGCAAGACAGCTTAAACGCCATGTTGAGGAGCTTTACTCACAACACACCGATAAATTTTGGGATGATATTCCCATGTTTATCAAAAAAGACGAATATCGCCTGAAAGTACGCCCGATTATGGCGACAGATGTAATAGAAATAGACACTTTAAAAGATTTGGAGGGGATTGAATGAAAGAAAGACTAAAAAACAGCGGCATTGACTGGATTTCCGTCATTGTGCCCCTTGTGGGCATTTTGGCACTTGGAGCAGTGTTTATGATTATACCTGAACAATCTCAAAATTTTTTAGCCCGCGCCCGCAGCCTCCTTGGGGATGACATGGGGCTTTATTACATCCTCCTTGGGGTGCTTATTTTTGGTGCTACCATGTATATGGCATTTTCCAAATATGGCAATATACGCCTTGGCAAGGTGGACAAACCTGCACATTCCAACTTTACATGGGGGGCTTTGATTTTCACATCCACCATGGCGGCTGACATAATCTTTTTTTCCCTATCCGAATGGGCAATGTATATGTCCTATAACGAAGCAAGGCTAAATGAACTTGGTGACGCCTATTTGTGGTCGGCAACCTTTCCAATGTTTCACTGGGGTCCCATTGCATGGAGCTTTTATATAGTCCTTGCAGTATCATTTGGATATATGCTGCATGTTAAAAAAGGCACAAAACAAAAATTTTCCGAAGCGGCAAGACCGCTGTTTGGCAGGCATATAGACGGACCACTTGGCAAAATAATTGACCTTTTGGCTATTTTTGCCCTGCTTGCAGGCACTGCAACCACCTTCTCCCTTGCCACACCACTGATTGCCGCCGCCCTTGGCTCGGTTTTTGGTATTGAACCCACAACGGCATTTATCATCATCATTCTCCTAATGGTGGCAGTTATTTACACTATAGCCCTGCTTACAGGGGTTAAGGGCATCTCAAAGCTTGCCCGTGTCAGTGTCTATATTTTCTTTGCCCTGCTTATCTATGTGCTTGTGCTGGGGCGCGAAGGACGTTTTATCCTTGAAATGGGCGTTTCATCCATTGGAAACTTAGGGCAAAACTTCCTGGGGCTTGCCACATGGACCGACCCTATGCGAAACGACTCTTTTCCTCAAGACTGGACGATTTTCTACTGGGCTTATTGGATGGCATGGTGCGTTGCCACCCCGTTTTTCATTGGCATGATAAGCAAAGGGCGCACTGTGCGAAACACCGTCCTTGGCGGCTACGCATGGGGACTTGCGGGCACTTTCACATCCTTTATCATCCTAGGCAACTACGGGCTGGCGCAACAAGCGGCATATTCAGCGGGTACCGGAGGTTTTGATGTAATGACGTCCATGTACACCTATGGCTATTATCACACCATTGTCAGCATCTTCCAATCCCTGCCCCTGCCCCCTGTCGCCCTGCTTCTTCTTGCCCTCACCATGATAATTTTCTACGCATCAACATTTGATGTTTTAACCTACGTAATCTCAGGCTATTCCTACAAAAAGCTTGAACAAAACAAAGAGCCCAGCCGCGCAATCCGCGTGTTTTGGGCAGTTGTGGTTATAATTTTTCCTATTGGGCTAATCTTCTC